>Ga0255341_1001541_pt1 | contig 32129 bp, 28 predicted proteins | sample wastewater_treat_8_FD_192418 | JGI IMG/M metagenome (GOLD analysis project Ga0255341, IMG submission 192418) | Wastewater microbial communities from Lulu Island WWTP, Vancouver, Canada - plant12 | ecosystem: Engineered > WWTP > Wastewater > Unclassified | place: Canada: Vancouver, British... | reverse complement strand
AGGATTTCAGGAAACAACTGAAAAGACACAATCAGCGTAGTAACCGTATACCGATGCAACCATTGAAGTTCTTATCTCCTGTTCAATTTTTATCGCAGACTGTCCAATATGTTTGACAATCCTACAGTTCAAAACCCCAGAAGGTACCGTTCATGCAGTAAACGGTGTTTCATTTAAGCTCAATGAAGGCGAGACCCTTGGCGTGGTTGGGGAAAGCGGTTGTGGAAAGAGTGTTACGATGCTTTCCTTGCTCAAACTGATCCCTCAGCCACCGGGTGAGATCGTTGCTGGTAAAGCCTTGTTCAAGGGAGATGACCTGATCGCGATGAGCCCGGAAGAAATACGCCATGTGCGCGGTGGGCAGATCGCCATGGTCTTTCAGGATCCCATGACTTCGCTCAATCCAGTCATGACGATCGGCAAACAGTTAGAGGAACCGCTCAAGCTGCACCTTGGATTCAATCCTGCCCAGGCTCGCACCCGATCGATTGAGCTGCTTGAACAGGTTGGTATCCCGCGTGCCGGAGATCGGCTTAAGGATTATCCGCATCAATATTCCGGCGGTATGCGTCAACGTGTCATGATCGCGATGGCGTTGGCTTGCGCTCCGCAAATTCTGATTGCTGACGAGCCAACCACAGCTTTGGATGTCACTATTCAAGCGCAGATCGTTGACCTTGTCATTCGCTTGCGCGAAGAGTTGGGGATGGCAATCATTTGGATCACGCATGATCTGGGTGTGGTCGCAAGTATCGCCCAACGAGTGGCAGTGATGTACGGTGGGTTTATAATTGAAGAAGCTCCGGTCAAAGAGCTTTTCCGCAACCCCCGCCATCCTTACACGATCGGACTGATCGGCAGTCTGCCTCAGATTGAACTGGAAGGACGCAAAAGGCTGTTTTCCATTGAGGGCATGCCTCCGATGCTTTATCAAAAACCACACAGTTGCCCCTTCTCACCTCGCTGCCACTGGGCAAGAGAACGCTGCCGTATCGAAAATCCGCTTTTGGAAGATATTGGCGACGAACACCGGGTGGCTTGTTGGGTGGATACCTCAACTGGGAGTGAACGAGCATGACAGAGAAAAATGACTTAATAGTTCAGGTCAAAGACCTGAAAATGCACTTCCCGATCCTGCGTGGTGTGATCCAACGCCAGGTTGGGGCGGTCAAAGCCGTTGACGGTATTAGTTTTGATATTCATCGCGGTGAAACACTGGGCTTAGTGGGCGAATCCGGATGCGGAAAGTCGACCACCGGCCGAACCATTCTGCAGCTATACGAACCGACTGCCGGCCATGTTTTCTTTGAGGACAAGGAGTTGAACGCACTGCGCCCGGAGGAAATGCGTCAGATGCGCAAAGAAGTTCAGATGATCTTCCAGGATCCTTATGCCAGCCTGAATCCACGCATGACCATTCGTGATATCATCGCGGAGCCTCTGATCGCCTTTGGGGCGGTCAGCGGACAAGAGATCAACGACCGCGTTCGCGAACTGATGGGTTTGGTCAGGCTTGATCCGGATTTTATGTCCCGCTACCCCCACGAGTTTTCCGGCGGACAGCGTCAGCGAATCGGAATCGCGCGCGCATTGGCAAATAACCCTTCTTTCATTGTCTGTGATGAACCTATTTCGGCTTTGGATGTGTCTATCCAGGCACAGATCATCAACTTGTTTGAAGACCTGCAGAAGGAACTTGATCTAACTTACCTTTTCATTGCCCATGACCTCTCGATGGTCAGACATATCAGCGACAGAGTCGCGGTCATGTATTTGGGCATTATTGTCGAGTTGGCAGATCGCAACGAGATCTACCGCAACCCACTTCACCCCTACACGAAGGCACTTCTCTCTGCCATTCCTGTAGCTGATCCTGAATATTACGAAGACCACACCCGCCTGGTTTTGGAGGGAGACGTGCCGTCCCCTGCTAATCCACCCAGCGGTTGCCGCTTCAGGACACGCTGCCCAATTGCGGATGAACATTGTGCCGTAGCGAGACCCGAATTCAGAGAAGTATTGCCTGGTCACTATGTTGAGTGTTTCAAGGTCAATCTCCCTGAACAAGAGAAGGAGGTCATTTGAAGAGATCAAAGAAAAGAATTATTGGTAAAGCTATATAAATAATCAAATTAATAATCTCTTAGGAGGAGAAATGCGCAAGATTTATGTCTTTTTAGCTTTATTGTTGGTTGCAAGTATGGTTTTAGCTGCTTGTAACCCAACCCCAGCTGTCGAGACTGATGTACCAGAGGAAGAAGCTGCCACCGCCTTGAACCCCTATCTCGGTTCAAACAAACTGGATGGTAATGGAGCTCCTCCAACCTTTTTTGATGATATCCATGTACGCCGTGGTTTCGCATACGCTTTTAACTGGGATACCGTAATTGATGAAATCTATCAGGGTGAAGCCATCCAATCCAAAGTGCTCTCTTTGGTTGGTATGCCTGGTTTTGACCCGGATGCTGCTCACTTCACGATGGATCTTGAGAAAGCTGCCGAAGAATTCAAACTGGCTGATGTCGACAAAGACGGCATTCCAGCCGGTGAAGATCCCGATGACATCTGGGAAATGGGCTTCCGCCTTCAGATGGCTTACAATACCGGCAACACCACCCGCCAGATCTATGCCGAGATCATGCAGGCAAACCTGGCTGCGATCAACGACAAGTTTGTTATTGAAGTTCTCGGTCTGCCGTGGCCGGCATATCTTGCCGCCCAACGCGCCAAGAAAATTCCCATCATGGTGGCTGGCTGGCAGGAAGATATCCACGACGCTCACAACTGGTATCAGCCCTATACAACCGGTACCTATGGCAATCGTCAAAATCTGCCCGATGACATCAAGGCTCAGTTTAAGACCTACCTTGACCAGGGTGTTGCCAGTACTGATCCGGCTGAACGCCATGCAATCTACCAGCAGTTCAACCAGCTCTACTATGATCTGGCTGTTGGCATTCCCGTAGCTCTGGCTACTTCCCATGGTTATGAACAAAGATGGATTGAAGGTCGCGTTTTCAACCCGATCTTCTCTGGTGACTACTTTGCCCCTATCTACAAGGCTGAAGGCGCTTCCAATCCCGACGTGATCACCGTGGCAACCTTTGGTGATACCGATACTCTCGATCCTGCTCTCGCTTATGACACTGCCAGCGGTCAGATCCTCCAGAATATCTACGAGACCCTGGTCTTCTATGATGGCATCCATACCGACAAATTCGTTCCCCAACTGGCTGAAAGCTGGGAAGAATCTGACGGCGGTCAGACCATTACCTTCAAGATCCGTGAAGGCGTCAAATTCCACGAAGGCGGCGACCTGACTCCCTCTGACGTAGCTTACTCCTTCCAGAGAGGTTTGCTGCAGGGTGGTTATTCCTCACCCCAATGGCTGCTGGCTGAACCCTTCTTCGGTGTGGGTATCGATGACATCACCATTCTGGTAGATGAAGGTGCATCCGCTGACAGCCGTGAAACGCTGGTTGCCAATTCACCTGATGTCCTGAAGAGCGCCTGCGAACAGGTCAAGGAAAAGATCGTTGCTGATGACGAAGCCGGAACTGTTACCTTCTACCTTGCCCAACCCTGGGGTCCTTTCATGGCGACCATTGCCCAAAGCTGGGGTTCAGTAATGGATCAGGAATGGGTTGTTGAGAACGGTGGTTGGGACGGAAGCTGCGATACCTGGCAAAATTACTATGCCATGGTTTCTGCTGACGATCCCTTTACTCCGATCGCCAATGGTACTGGTCCTTACAAACTGGATCACTGGACTCCTGGCACCGAAACCGTTCTGGCTCGCTTTGATGAATACTGGGGAGAACCTGCCAAGACCGAACGCGTTGTTATTAAAGACGTTGCCGAATTTGGTACCCGCTTTGCCATGCTTCAGGCTGGTGAGGCTGACCTTATCGCTGTCCCAGTGGAACAACGCACCCAGGTCGATAACCTGGTAGGCGAGATCGCGATCTACAATCCAGAGACCAACGCTTATGATGCTCCCGTGCCCGTTTGCTCGGTGGACACCAACCTGACCGGTTTGGATCGCTTTGAGATCTGCGACACCCCGAACGACAAACCACTGACCCTCTATTACGGTCGCCCAGGTTTGTCACAGGATGTTTTGATCTTCAACTTCCTGGTCAAATAGTTTCTTGTTTTTATTCTGGGAGCCCGTCAGGGCTCCCAGAAGCTTGCGGTTTTCAAAGCGGGCATAACTGAGGTTATGGGTGGTTTGAAAGGCACAAACATAGAGAGGTAAGGCATGACCAATTACATTATCCGCAGGTTACTCATGGTTCCGCTATTATTGATTGGCGTTACCCTGATCATTTTTGGGATGCTTCAGTTGTTGGGTCCCGTGGAACGCTCGGCGCTCTATATGAAGGACTTTCCAAAAAACGATAAGCAAGTAGAAGGGATCATCCGGCAATATGGGTTGGACCAGCCTTTTTTGGTGCAATACTGGAAGTGGCTTACTGGTGTTAAAAACCCGGTAACTGGTGAGATGGAAGGCGGCGTTTTGCGCGGCCAGTTTGGATATTCCCGAACTGCGTCTCAGCCAGTGGTCGATATCATCAGGAATCGCTTTCCAAACACACTTGACCTTGCGCTATGGACTGTATTCCCAATGCTCTCTGTGGGCATTTGGATGGGCGTGAAAGCAGCGGTGAATCAAAACAAAGCCTTTGATCAGCTGGCGAGGATCTATTCGATCGTTGGTACTTCATTCCCTACCTTTGTATTTGGTTTGCTGCTATTGATGTTCTTCTATGCCAAACTTAAGTGGTTTTTGCCTGGAAGAATGTCTGACTGGGTCAATCAGTTGATCTATTCCGGCAACTTTAAGTCTTACACTCACTTGTTGACTATTGACGCCTTATTGAATGGTAGATTCGACGTGTTTTGGGATGCCCTGCGGCATATGATCATGCCGATCATGACGCTTTCTTATATCAACTGGGCCACCTATGTACGTGTGACGCGCTCATCCATGCTTGAAACACTCCGAATGGACTATGTTACGACAGCCCGGGCCAAAGGTCTGCTGGAGCGGGATGTCGTCAACAAGCACGCCCGACCGAACGCCATGCTGCCGATCGTGACGATGATGGGCTCGAGCATTGTCGGATTGTTGGGCGGGGTGGTGATCACCGAAACGGTCTTCAACTACCCAGGTATCGGCAAGGCTGCCGCGGATGCGGCCGCGCAACTGGATGTGGTCACGGTTTTGGGAATGGGGATCTTTACTGGTTTGATCCTGATCGTTTCCAACCTGATCGTCGACGTGATGTACGCCTTTATTGACCCTCGTGTACGCTTGAATTAAGGAGAAATGCATGACTGAACAGACAAGCATTCCCAGCGGAGATAACCGCGAACTAAAAGAATCGGTTTCCGACCGCAAGATATCCTGGTTGGAACGCGTTCTGGGTCCTGAGAACTATCGCATCATCACAGGCTTGTTCAAGACCCCGGCCTCGATCGTTGGTTTCATTTTGATCCTCATCTTTATTCTCGTGGCTGTTTTTGCTCCATTGATCGCTCCACCGGTTGGCAAAGACCCTTATAAAATTCCTCGCGACGGCTTCGGCGGCGAACCAAAAGCGCCCGGTTCACCCTGGAAACGCAACGTCCCTGATATCCCCTTCTGGTACAAACCCCTGACGGGCAAGGACGAATGGGTACACCTGCTGGGAACCGCGCAAGGTCAGTATGATATTTTCTATGGCATTATCTGGGGTACCCGCACAGCCTTCAAGACCGGTTTATTCGTGGTCGTTGTTACCGTGGCGATTGGCGTGATCATTGGATCGGTGGCTGCCTACTATGGAGGCTGGATTGATAACCTCCTCATGCGTGTGGTGGATATTTTTATGACGCTGCCGTATATCATGATGGCGCTGATCCTTTCAGCCGTGCTGACCCCACTTTGGGGGCGCAGCCTCATGCCGCCTCTGATCGCGATGATCACTTTTGGCTGGATGGGTTACGCGCGCATCATTCGATCGGATATTCTTTCGATCAAGAATCGCGATTTTGTTATGGCGGCCAAGGTTTCGGGTGTCAAAAACAGCCGAACACTCTTTAAGCATATTCTGCCAAATGCCATTTTCCCAACCCTGGTTCTGGCTTCGCTGGGGATCGGGGATGTTGTCCTCAGCTTTGCCGCGCTGTCTTTCCTCGGAATTGGTACAGAGGTCGGTTATGCTGACTGGGGTCAGGTCTTGAGCTTTTCGCGAAACTGGATCACCAGCCTGGACAAGTATTGGTATATTGTCGTCTACCCCGGCCTTGTCCTGACTTTGTTTGTGATGGGCTGGAATCTGGTTGGTGACGCGATGCGTGATGTGCTCGACCCGAGAATGCGCGGGAAGTCGTAAGGGAAGCGTTTCACTTTTCGACAGGAATGAACACAATGAGTGAGTCGGCTCCGAATCCAATCAGGATATCGGTACTTTACGGTTTCCTCTGCGGGCTTGGATTTGCTTTGTTTGCCTGGGGAGTGGACGCGGTGACGCTGGCTTTGAATCACAGCCAGTTACCTTTCCTCAAATTCGTGCCTGGTCTCGTATTTACTGTTCTGGTCGGGTCGCTTTTGGGCTGGTGGCGAGCTAAAACAGACAAGGGTTTTGTTCGTGTCATCACCTGGACTCTCTACATACTTATAGAGGTCTTTTTGGTTTTCTGGCTGCCGACAGGCTTCGCAGAGAAGGCGATCGTCTTTTTCAATCCTGATCTGAAAGGGCTTTTGAGTTACGCTTTGCCTAACTACCTGATAATCGGGATAATCGCCTTCTTTATCACGGTCGTCACAATACTGTGCGCTGTCTTTGAGGATAGTTTATCCATCTCCTTGCTTTGGTATAAAAAACCGCATGCGTTGAGAAATTTTATTTTGATCAGCTTTGGTTCGATGGCGCTTCTGGGTCTTATTAGCGATACGATCACCAACAAGACCCTGCGTGACACGCAGCTTACCCTTACTAGGTCATTGGAATACGCCAAAAAATATGTGGATACTGAAGCTCCGATAGATATAAAGGAAAATCATTATCTAAGCAGTTTTACACAGCTGGAAAGAGCTGTAGTTTACGAGCCATCCTTTCTGCTTAAATCCAATGACAAGCCCTGGAACCTTCTGGAGTTTTACGTGGAGTTGGGAGGGCGTACTGCGGTTTGCACCATCTGGAAGGGCGATCCTTCAGGATGTGAATGGGTCAACTAAGATCGACCTGCTTGACCCGCAATACCCCCAAAAGGTCGATCAGAACTCAACCGTCAATATGCCACCATCACCGAGAGGCAATTCCTGAGCGATCTTTCCGCGATCAAAAACATAACAACCGCCGAAGGCCTGGGTTGGGGGATCGGAGAGGCTGTTGATCATCAAAACAGGGCGTTGGAGGGCGCCAGCGCGTTCAGCGTAAGCCTCGCGTTCCCCGCCGTACCAATCTTTGGGTGTGTAATTGATATAGAGTGGCCAGAGCAGGAGGTCTGACGTTTGCTCTCTGAAGTTGTCGAAGAGATTGTCGTGCCAGAGGTCGCCGCAAATGGCGATGCCGATCTTTTTGCCCTTGAAGTCAAAGGGTGTGTAGTTACTGCCCTCCAGGTAATGATCAGGGTCCGCGATGGGCTCTTTCCAACCCACCGAAACACGGCGGAAGTTTGCCAGCACTTCCCCCTCGCTTGAAATGACCAGATAACTGCTGAATAGTTTGTCTTCCACTTTCTCGATGTAGCCGAAAGCGATCCCTGTTTTTGATCTTTTCGCCTGCCTTCGAAGCTGTTCGATGCGCGAGTTGCTTTGCGCGATGGCAATTTCGAGGTCTTTTTCGTGCTCCCAGGTAAGGGCTTCAAAGCCATGCGCGAAAGACTCGCCAAAGCAAAGCAGGTCGTAACCCTGCCCCTCGCACTTTTTGAGCCACTTTGTCATTTGGGCGAAGTTGTGCTGAAGATCATTGTTGATATACTTTTCAGCGATCAGTCCGATGCGCATCTTTTTTCCTCCAGAAATTGATGTAATTCGTCACAGCGTTTGTTCCAGAGAAGGTCAAAGTCTTCCTCGTTGACGATCCTGCTTTCGAGGTCTATGACGGAGCTGATGCCCTCTTTGAGGCACCATTGGACGCAGATCCGATAGGCTTCCCAATCCAGTTCGTCCGGGTCCGGGATCACTTTGACCTGCTTGCGGCCGAGGGAATGGAAGGCGTAAGCGCGGTGATGCCCATCGGTCAGCATGAGATGACCATCAAGTTCCTTGATAGGCAGCGGCTCGAGCTTATCAGGATCTTCGCTTTTGATCCAGGCGAGGATCTGTTCCAGACGTTTGGCGGATAGGTAAAGCTGACTTGGCTGCAAAAGCGCCAGGTCAACCAAGGTTGCTGTTTCTGACATAGGGAGAATTGTAATGGATTTTTATGCTTTTACCAATATTCTTTCCCTTTCCAGTTCCAGAGCGCCGCGGGCGTCGGTCTCGATCGGGACGAAGCGCTCGATCAGATTGCAGGGGTAGGCGGGGCAATGCGCGCAGTTCTCAACAGCTCGCTGTGCGGCGCAGGCCCGCACCCGACAAGCCTGGCACATGCGCGATTCAGGCTTAGCCTGGCTCTGACAGCCATGACAGGTCATGTCACGGGTGGAATAGTATTGATCGGGGCTGGAATATTCGGCTGCCAGCCAACGCTTGTGAGCCTCATCCCGGTTCAGTGTTGCCTGTAAGACCGGGCACTCTTCACAATTCAAACCACAATATGCCATTGGGAGCATCAGATCCTCCGCTCTCAGTGGGGAAAGGAAACCACTTAATAGTGAAGGGGCAGGTTTTATGCCAGGCATGCTTAAGAAAGGTTAAGGTTCTGTATAATTTAACGAGATGACGGGAAAGCCCTATTCATATACGAGCGTAATTATTTGTTTGGAAAATGCGTTAATCGTTGCTCTATGTTTTATCTCTTTTTTTACGCTCTGTCCTTATTCATTCATTTGTGGCTGTATTTCATTCGAAGGCTTGTGATCGCTTAAGTGTTGGAAAAATTTCAAGCCAATTTTTGTTAGAATGCTTAAAGACAGTATTAAGATGATATGGAAAAGAAAGGCATTCCGCAAGAGCATTGGTTTTGGAAATTTGTGGAATGTGAGGTCAATATGGAATAAAGTAACTAATACATTCAGAGGCAGGATCAGCCCAAAAAGCAGTGTAGGGATTTTTTTACTTTTAGTCGGTGGGAGTTTCGTGACGAGAACAAGTAAAGTAACAGCAATCAGATTCGGAAGAAAATGTGCCTCAAAATAGCTAGTGTAGGTAAGCGTGAACCAGAACCAGGCATCGGTTTCATACCCAATGAATTTTTCAACAATTTTCTCACAAGTAAAACTTAGACAAGCTGCGACCGAAAGTGTCAATATCAGCCACAGAATGCAGAAAAACCATATCTTGAGTTTGGTTTTCATTCCAGTTGCCATGCTTTATCTCTTTTCCAGGCATTTCATAAAAAGGGTCAGCAAATTTAGTTCGATATTAGAGCAATTATAAATAATTATTAATTGAATAAAGGCAGATCGCCATACCCTATCGGGCACAGGCGTCACTTCGTTCCCTTGCGATGACAACCATGTGGCAGCATTTTCCAACTTCTTTCCATTGCACCATCTAAGACCAAAAGGTGGTGGAAACTCATGTTTCGAGATATGTTGATTTGCGTCTAACTCGACAGGGACGAAGGTTCAGTTTTTGCGCAGATAAAGCACCATAGGCGGGTCTTCGGCAACGTAATCGATGAATCCAAGGCTTTCATAGAGAGGTCTGCCCAGATCGGAAGCGTCGAGATTTACATAGTCAAGTTCGCATTGGCGCGCTTTTTCGAGCAGCTGGCTTATGATTTGCCGCGCCAGACCTCGGCTACGATAGGCGGGCCAGGTGAGCATATTGGTGATGCGCCCATAGTGCCCGCTGGGGGCATTAAAATGAGCCATGACATAAAATAGCTGCAAAAAGCCAGCTGCCGCGATCTCATCCCCATCCATAGCGATCCACGAAAACATGCTTTTGCCAAGGTTCTGTTCCAGGAATTTGGCAACCTGTGCCTTGGTCTCTTCAAGTTCTTCCTCTGGGATGGGGTGCCCCAGGGCTGCCAGGAAGGCGACACGGGCTTTCACAAGCAGAGGGATATCGGTCAGTTCAGCGGGTCGAACGAGGATGGTCATTTTTATTCATTCTCCGTAATGAGCGTTTTATTGCGATAGATCAGATCAGGATGGTCTATCCAGCCCAGACTTTCCTGGTAAGTATTAATCTGATCATCTACTGCAAAATAATCATACCAGCTTTAATATAGCCTTCTTAGTTATCATCCAGGCTGCGCAGCTTAGATCATTCCATAACGTTTCAGGGCGGTGTTGAGGATCATGTTGACCAGCTCGGTGTGGCTGATGCCGTCGGCTTCGGCTTCGATGACGATATCGGAGAGTTTGGGCATCAGACCAGGCAGGGGATTGATCTCGAGGATGTAGGGTTTGAAGTTGTCGTGCACGTCCAGGCGAAAATCGATGCGCGAAACGTCCAGGGCGCCTGTGACCCTAAAAACAGCGGCCGCCAGCCAGTTGAGCTCGTCGATCATGTCATCATCGAGTGGAGCTGGGCAGAGATATTCGAGGTCGGCAGCGTGGGCTGTTTTGAGCTCGTTGCCGTAAACGCCGCCCGCCTCAACCCAGGGCGCGAGGTTGACTTCCATCGGGGGCAAAAAGTGCAGCCCAGCCTGAATACGATGTGCATTTTCATTTTGGGGAATGCGCCGCGCGACGGGACCGATCAGGTTGCCAACCAGACCAACGGTGACTTCGCGCCCCTCGATATAGCGTTCGACCAACGCGCTTTGTTTGTATTTTTTGAGGATGTAATCCAGCTGGGTGCGCAGCTCGTCTTCGTTGTGCAGAATCGATTGGTAGCTGATGCCCATGCCCGTGCCTTCGCGGCTGGGTTTGATGAAGAGGGGAAATTCCATACCTTCTTCGAGTGGCTCGTCAACACGCTCGAAACTCTGGAATTCGGGAGTGGGGAGGTTGTGCCAGGCGAGGATGCGCTTGGTCATCGGTTTGTCGAGCGTTAGCGCCAGGGTCAGGATCTTTGAGCCTGTGTAGGGGATCTGCAGTTTTTCGAGGATGGCGGGGATCTGGGCTTCACGCGAATCGCCAAAATGGCTTTCGGCGATGTTGAAACAGATATCGGGTTTGTAGCTGCGGACGGTATCGGTGATGCTTTCGTCCGCTTCAAGGAATTCAGCCTGGTGACCGCCCTCCTTGATTGCGTTTACGAGGGAAAGGACGGTGGACTCGGAGTCGAGGTCGTCCCATTGATCTTCACTCATGCCATCAAATACAGGCGCGTTTTCTTTTAGATTTGCCAGAACGGCAACACGAAATTTCTTCATTTTTTCGAGACTTCTCCAGGGGACAATGATGTGTTCTTACAAACAGAATTATAGTCCTGTTTGGAAAATGCAAGGAATAAGTAGAAGGATTGGTTTATGAGGGGGGTGGATATTGGAGCGTGTTTTGGAAGCGAATAAAGATACGTTATTTCAAGATAAGCTGCTAAGTTGAAATAAGGATGGAAAAATGATGTCGTAATTTCAAGTTAGCTTGCTAAGTTGAAATAAGAGTGCTAAAATAGAATTGTTATTTCAAGTTAGGAGTAAAATGGCAGGGCAAAGGGCTGGTAGCTACACAAAAAATCTAAGCGGCGATGCGGCTTATTACTCTTTTAAGCCTAATCCACTTCCTCCAACTCCTGCGATTGAGCAAGACGAGGAAATGGTCGTTTTACTGGTTGAGGCGCATAAGCAGCTGACTGAATTCGAGTCGATTTCAAGCTATATTCCCAATATAGATATTTTCATTTACATGAATATTCTAAAGGAAGCGTTAATGTCTTCCCAAATTGAGGGGACACAGGCAACCCTTGAAGACATTTTGGATCCAAACATTGAGACTAATGCCAATCGTGATATTGGAGAGGTTCTGAGTTACAAAAAAGCGGTGGATTATGCAAAAGAAAAGCTGAATGAACTACCGCTTGGGAATCGATTGATCAAACAAACACACGCGGTTTTGATGCGAGGTAGTCGGGGTGAAGAAACAACACCGGGAGAATTTCGCCGGTCGCAGAATTGGATCGGAGGGCATGGCGTCGCGCTCAAAGACGCCCGATATATACCGCCAAACCCGAAAGAGATGGAAATGGCGATGTCGGATCTGGAGAAGTATATTAATACCGGCAATGATCTCGACGTCCTCATTCACGCCGGTCTGATCCACTATCAATTTGAGACAATTCATCCCTTCTTGGATGGAAATGGGCGCCTTGGTCGGCTCTTGATCGTTTTATTTCTGCTTGAGCAAGGTGTGATCAGTTCCCAGGCATTGTATATATCGTATTTTCTGAAAAAGAATCGGATCGAGTATTACGATCGCTTAAATGAGGTGAGAAATAAAGGGAATTTTGAGCAGTGGATCAAGTTCTTCTTAAAAGCTGTGATCGTTTCTGCAAAGGATGCTGTTGACAAGATCAAATTGTTGTCCGAATTGCATGATCTCAATATTGCGAAAATTGAGGAATTAGGACGGGCAAGGATCCCTACGAGAACAGTATTTGAGTATCTCGAGAAATCTCCCATCATCGAAATCAGCAAAACTGCCAGGGAATTGGGTCTTTCCTATAATACCGTTTTGGGAGCTGTCCAAAGGCTGGAGAAATTGGGGATTGTCGCTGAGTCCACTGGAAAACTTCGGAATCGAATTTTTTCTTATGTTGAGTATCTCGATATTTTACGTGATGGGACGGAGTATTAATATCTCAGTCTACAACTCTTGGTCTTGACTTTGATCTATAGGGGCATGGTTGATTGCGTAGGTCGTGATTGATTGAATTGAATATCATATTCAATTCAATCAATCCGACGTTCACAGTGTCGGCATGGTCCTGTCGGATTGAGGGATGGAACCATTTCCCCCATCCCTCAATCACGACCTACTCATCATTTGACCAGGCTTGCATTAAAGAATGCTTCTGGTTTCAACGGGCTTCTTGAGTAGGTCGCAATTAGAAGATTAACTTCGATTCATCTTCCAATCCGACGCCAGGTAATGTGCGACAATAACGGCGGATGCTTTCTTTTTTCTACTACTTTAGGTTGGAATGGGTTTAGGAAGTTAATTGAAGAGAGTTTGGACGTTGGATTGAAGAGAAAGGTAAACACTTTCTCTTCAATCTCAACCTATAACTACAACTCTTGCACACAGCGGAAGGGGTCAAGCCCCTTCCGTACAATGGTGAATGACGGTTCGGGTTTTCAATCCAGCTTTAATATTCCAGCCAAGTAATGTTGGGCCGAATTCTTTTCCGTCGGATTGGAAGTGCCATCACGAATGATGGTAATTCCAATCGCGACCTACAATTTATGATAATTTCTAATGTTCCAGCTCCACCATCTGCGCGTCGACGGCTTCGGCCTGGGCAATGCCACGTTCCACATTGACAAAGCGCAGCATGATGATGCCAGCGACGAAGAAGATTACCAGCGAAACGATGCCATGGCGTGGGTCGCCAGTTCTGGCGGTTATTAAGGACATCAGAGCGGGTCCAACGACGGTATTAAACTTCTCCGAAACGCTAAAGAAGCCATAGAACTCGGCGCTTTTGCTCTTGGGCATCATCTTACCAATCAGGGAGCGGCTCAAAGCCTGGCTGCCGCCCTGCACCATGGCAACGCCAAAACCGAGCAGGAACATATGCCATTCTTCGGTCATGAAGTAGCCAACGATGGCGACGATCGAGTAAATGACCAGTGCCAGTGTGATGGCTTTTTTGTTGCCCATCTTCTCCGCCAGTTTTCCGAAGAGGATCGAGAATGGCGCGGCGACGAACTGGACCATCAGGAAGGTACCCAAAACCGTGAGCGTGCTGAATTCGAGGTCTTTGGCATAGCTGGCTGCCATGGTGATGATCGTTCCAATCCCGTTGGCATAAACAAAGAAAGTGATCAGGAAGAGGAAGAGGTCTTTGAATTCACGAATGCTGGTGAATGCTTTCGCCATACGTCCAAAACCGACCGCGATGACATGTTTGCCAAGCTCGGATTCTTCACCACGAGCGGGAGGTTCGGGAACATCCTTAAAGATCGGAATGGAAAAGACCGCCCACCAAATGGCGACACTGAGCAGGCTCAGGCGCATCATGAGAGCGACGGCTTCGCTTTCGGGCATGTTTGGGAGCAATCTCGGTCCAAAAAAGATCATAAGGGCGTTGATGAGAAGCAATAATCCGCCACCGATATAGCCCAAAGCATAGCCTTTGGACGAGATCTGATCCATTTCGTTGTCGTCTTTGGAAACATGCGGGAGCAGGCTGTCATAAAAGACCAAAGAGCCCGCAAAACCGACTGTCCCCAGGATGTAGAGAATGATGCAAAGCGTCTGCTGCGCAGGACCGACCACGAACCACAGCAAAGCGGTGCTGATGATGCCAAGCGCGGCAAAGAAAGCCATAAATTTCTTCTTGCTGGCCTTGAAGTCTGCGATTGCGCCCAGGATCGGGCTTAATACGGCGGCGAGCAAACTGCCGATGGCAACGGCTTGTCCCCAGATGGGTACCGAGGGCCCATCCGCAATATAATCCGCGAAGTAGGTCGGCAAAACGACGCCCATAACGGTGGTGGCGAAGGCGGAATTTGCCCAGTCGTACATGACCCAGGCGTTGACTGCCTTCTTCATAAGCTTGGAATTGTTTTTTATATCATGTTCCATGAAAACGCTCCTTATCAAATTGAAAAATCAATGATCTCCGGGGCATCTTTTGAGGCACCCAGTTCAATAAAAACATTGTCCATCAGGTTCAATAATTCCTGATGATCGGAACAAACAAGCAGCTTTTTCATCTGCTCCCGAGGAACCCCGTAAGGTTCGAGATAGGCTTTCAAGTATTTGCGAAAGGGCATCAGTCCGCGTTCGGGCTGCAGCTGCATCATGTCGTTGATCTGAAAACGCGCCAGTTGATAGACTTCCTGGATTGGCACTTCTTCACGGTCGCGCCAACTGAAGATCCACGGGTTTGCTTTGGCAGCTCGCCCAACCATGACGGCATCGCAGCCGGTTTCTTCCAGCATGCGGTGCGCGTCGGCAACGCGAACGACATCACCGTTGCCGATGACAGGCACATCGACACGCTTTTTGAGCTCGGCGATCGGCTCCCAGCGAGCGGGTTTGTTGAAGGAATTCTTCTGTGTTCTGCCGTGCAGTGTGATCAGCTGCGCGCCGTTCTCTATCGCGAGTTCCGAGAGCTCAAGGAAGTTATGTGTGGTTTCATCCCAACCGATGCGCATTTTGGCGGTCACGGGGACGCTGACAGCCTGGCTGACCAGGCGGAAGGTGTCCCGCACCAGCTCGGGCTGGCGCATCATACCCACGCCCGCGCCACGACCAGCCACGCTGCGGGCGGAACAACCCATATTGATGTCAAAAATATCGGGATGAAATTCCTCTTCAATACGGGCGGCGGCTTCGGCGATGCGGACGGCGTCGTTGTCGAGCAGTTGAGCCACAAAGGGGCGTTCAACATCACGGAAGAGCAGGCGTTTTTTCTCATAACTCTTCTGGTTTGCGTAGTCGAGCGTGTTGATGAACTCTGAAACCGAATAGGCGGAACCCAGTTTTCGCGTGATCCAGCGAAAAGTCGCGTCCGAAAGCCCGTCCATCGGGGCAAGGATCATTTGCCCGTAAATGGGGATTGTGCCAATATGGAAGCCTGGTTCCAGGTTTTGTCCCATTATTCGCGCTCCCAATTGGAGTGAAGAACGATGTCTAAAGTTAGCACAGAAACTCCTTGTCGCATGTGACAGCTGGGCTAATTATGCCATAAAAGGAGGGTCGTTTACGAATTAGCAGAAGGTTCCAATCGGCTGATCGCCCATGCGATGGCTTCGGCGATGATCGGGTTTTGTTCGGCATCTTTGGCTTGATGAAGTACGTTTAAGAATTCGGGATTTTCAGAATTGCCCATGGCAATGGCAATGTTGCGCCGAAAGCCAGTATATTTTGCCCGTAAGACCGGATTGTGCTGGTAATGGTTGCGGAATTCCTCTTCAGTCAAGGCAAAACAAACGGCTAATTCTGGGGTCGGATTAATTGTCGTTTGCCAGTTGTTTGGGATGCTTGTTGTTTTGGATCGTTTGTTATAGGGACAGGCGAGCTGGCATTGGTCACAACCAAAAAAGCGGTTGCCCATTGCCTGGCGGAATTCTTCAGGGATCTCGGCGCGGTTTTCGATAGTGAGGTAGCTCAGGCAGCGGCGGGCGTCGATGCTGCGATTGGGCAAAATTGCCTGGGTCGGGCAAGCCTTGAGGCAGCGCTGACAGTTTTGGCAGCCGTCCAAGGTGAAAGGAGGGTCGGGTTCGATGGGGGTATTGATCAGTATTTCGCAAAGGAAGATGCCTGAGCCGTACTTTGGGTGGATCAGCAGGGAGTTGCGCCCGATCCAACCCAGACCAGCTTGCTGCGCGTAACTTTTTTCAAGGATGGGGCTGGTATCAAGATGCACCTGTGCCAAAAGCTGGTCATCAAAGATTTGCGTTAACTTTTCCAGCAGCTTGTTTGCCAGCTCCGCGACGCTGATGTGGTAATCCTGCAAGAGGGCATAAGAGGCGATCCGCCCCTGGTTTTTCGTCGCGGTTGGGGCTATTAAAGGATATGGGTATGCCAGGCAAATGACGGTCTGACATTCCGGAAAGAGCATTTTCGCTGATCGACGGGCTGTGACAGTGTTGTTTCTCGCCAGGTAATTCATGCCGGCGTGATAGCCCTCCGCGGTCCAGCCCAAAAACTGCGCGTAGTTAATTTCGATGTCGGGAGAAGTGAAGCCAATTTCAACAAAGCCGAGGTGATATGCCTCGGCTTTGATTTCCTTCTTCAACAGCTCGTCTCTGGAATTAAGGGACAATGTTGTACTCACACCAGAAGACGCCAAAGGCGACGTCGTTGGGGTTAATGATGTTCCAGTTGTTTTTGACCGTGCCCGCTGCGTCTGGAGCGGTGAAATCGAAGGTGAACTGGACGCTCATCTGCGGCGGAACTTCGTAGGGCATCTGGTATTTGGTCAGCTTAAGACCGAGTTGATCGCCGCCGGTCATTTGGATGTAGTAATTGGTGTTCCATGTGGTCGTGCCGGTGTTCATCAGAGTGACGGTGACCTTAAACTGGCTGCCTGCTTTAATGTCCGTACCATCTGCTGGATTGCTGCGCGCCCAAACACCAGCGTCAACGCCGCCAGCTGGGGTTTGGGGAAGGGTCGCGGTAGTTACAGCCGTAGTCGCTGGGGTGGTGCTAATTGAGGCAGTCGGAATGGCCATTGTTGGCATAGCAGTTGGTGTCATGGTTGGCATGATGTATTCTGTCGCGGTTGGGATCGGGGTGTCACTGGGGCGCGCGATTGCGGTCTTGGTGAATTGGACCGCGACGGTTTCAGCAACGTTGGTGAGTTGAATTTCAGCAGCCTTGGGGTCGTTTTTGGGCCCGCAGGCGCTCAAACTGAGTGCGACGATCAGCACTAGCAGAAATAGCTTGTGGAGGGATTGTTTCTTCATCATCAACCGTCCTTTTTTCTCACGAATAATGATTAATTGTCAAGGTTAAACTCATATTTGTCAAGTTTACGAATGAGCGGGTTGACGATTGAGCGGTTTGGCTCAGCATGGTCTCCTGACCATGAGATCAGGATGCGCGTGGACAGATGGCACGCGCGAATAGGGGATCAATGGAGAGGGTTAAATATTGGGATGAAAAATGACTGGTATGTTCATTTGGGTAGGTCGTGATTGAGAATATTGAACCTCTGAGTTCAATATTCTCAATCCGACATTAGGTAGTGCAAAGTTTATGTTGTCGGATTTAAAACTTAACACGTCGGATTGAAAAATGGGCGTTTCGACGCCCATTTTTCAATCACGACCTACTAGTTGCGGGGCAATCTAAACGTTAGTAAAATCATCCTTGTTCTGGACAACTAGCTTTATTCAAGTTTGTGGTGATAGAATCAAGATAACCTTCTTTAATTATAGAAAAGCTATCAGATAACACAGGGTTTAGTTAGAGACTTTTTCTCGGACTTGTTTGGGAGTGTGAAGTGAAAAAGAATTTCCAAATCATTGCTATCGTCATTATATTAATTACTAGTATTACCGCTTGCAGTGGTCAGAGATCGACGCTTTTTGTAGATGACAAGTGCAACCTTCCTTGTTGGAGAGGCATTGAGTTTGGCATGACAAGAGAAAATGTAAGAGCATTATTGTCAGAAATGGAAGATATTCGTCCCTTATCGATTAGTTTTGGAGAATCCAGTTCACGCTCTTTGAATACAAGTATCTCAGTTCTGTTTGAGGGCGGTACTTTTCGTAAGGCAACGTTCTACTTTGCTGATGATAATCTAAAAGTCATGGTTTTTCAGGAACCATTAAATGACAATGATGAATTAGGATATTGGATAAAAGAACTAGGACAACCAGATCAACTAAGTTTATGTGGAGGGGAGCTTACCAGGTTTGCGATGTGGCACTCATATTACTACTTTGATTCACCTATTTGCTTATTTGGTAAACCCTCTAAAGAGAAAAATGTTTACAAAATTGACGAGAAAACACCTATTGAATCAGTAGTTATTAGTGATTTAACCTATGATAGAGGTCTGGCAAAAATTGATTGCTATTCGGATTTTTTCTCGGACCAAATCCAGGAATGGTCAGGTTTCCGGGAGTACAACATTTGTCCAAACCAAGAATCTCTCTGTGATTGAGATAATGTCAATTTCCACCAATTGTTGATCTGAACATACGAATCGCAGGTTGAATTGTGACTAGGGCTGGATCATTGGCATTAACAAATGGACAACATCGCCGGAGGGGTTGCCTTTGGCTCGCAGGAGGAAGACGATGGTGGTTTGTTTGCCGCCAAAGCCGCTCAGATCGACTTCAATTCGGGTGATCTGACCGTCATGGGTCTCGGTCCAGCTGCCAATTTCGTGCAAGCCGCCGCTGGAGTCCTGATAATTCAGGCTAAAGTCAACCTCACAGTCGGTGTTGCCGCGTTTGCAGCCTAATACCGTGGTGAATTTGGCGTTTTTGGGGATGATCATGCTGGGAAAAACTGCCTTGAGATATGAGTCATCCGCGTTTTGCAAGCCCAACCAAAGCGCGGGTTCGTCATCCGTTGATCCATTCTCCAAACGTGGGGCTGGGTCGGAATTAACAAAACCACCAGCGTCGCCTGCTTTGCCAGGGCAGGGCAAGGTGCCGACCGCGCTTGACCAGGTGGCGGAGCAGTAGGAATCTGCCAGGTTGATGATATCGCCACGAACCTGGATCTCGACCCAAAAGGTGTGTTCGATATTTCTGAAAGCAAAAACAACGCCTTCAGCGCTGCGGAGTTTGAATTCGGCCTTGTAGGCGCCAGCGGAATTTGGCGCGGTGAGGGGCATGCTGATAACGACGCTCTCGCCAGGGGCAACGTTTTTATCGGTCAGGGGCATGCTGGCTGGGGCGGACATGGAGGTGCCGCTGACAAAGACGATCGAATAGTCTTTGGTCCAGGTGCAGGTACCGTCGTTTCGCAGGGTCCAGGTCTTGGTATAGCTGGCGCCAGGCGTGAACTGCGAGCCATCGGGGATCGTTTCGGTGACGAAGCCAGCCAGGTTGCAAGGCTTTTCTGTTTCGCTGCTTGGTGTTGGTCCTGCGGATGGAGTGTTCTCTTCCGTTGGAGCAGGAGGTAAGGGCGTTTCTGTGGCAGGGATTTCCTCAGCGCTTTGCGAAGGGATAGAAAGGGCGGTTTGAGTCTGGACCATTTCAGCCGTGGCGACGATTTCAGTGGTCATTGCCTCAACCGTGCGGGCAGCTGCCGTGCGGATCTGATCGAGCTGATCGGTAGGGGTTGGCTGGTTTGTTCTGTTGCAGGCTGTCGCCAGGAGCAAGATGATCAGGAAGAGTGTGAGAAAAGTTTTGTTTTTCATAATTGGTTCACCAAGGCGAAAATCATATAGCGTGTAAGATTGGTTGCAAGAGATACGCCAAAAGGTGGAATAGGGTCCCTCACCCCGGGAAAAGAACCCGGGACGCAAGCAGCCGCCCTACGGGCACCCTCACCCGCTCCTCCTATATTGACGCATAGCGAATTGGCTAAGGTGGTGACGTCGAATTGAACACAAAAGTTGAGTTCAATACTCCTGCGGGCACTTCGTTCCGACCTTGTCATGTTTATTTTCATCACAATAGCACTATACAGTAACAAATAAGGGTTTGAACGTCAAATTGAAGAGGTCGGGGCTCAGCCCGACCTCTTCAATTCCGACCTACAAAAAAAACGTGTCTTACTGAACATCAGGTGCGAGACGGACACATGATGAGCTCACATGCATAGCCATGCATATATGTCAGTTTAGGCTCTTGCCTATTCGCCCCTCATCCGCCCTACGGGCACCTTCTCCCGCCGGGAGAAGGCTCTTGGCAATATACTAACGGGCACTTCGTTCCGACCTTGTCATGTTTATTCTCATCACAAAAGCACTTTGCAGTAACAAACAAGTGCTTGGACGTCGGATTGAATACAATGAACTTCGAAATTCATTGTATTCAATCACGACCTACAACCACAGTGCCCCTCATCCGCCCTGCGGGCACCTTCTCCCGCGGGAGAAGGCTGTTTTGACACATGTGAATTGGCCGAGTGGTTGATGTTGAATTAGACACAAAAGATGAGTTCAATACCCTTACGGGCACCTTGTCTTGACCTGCGAAAAAATCACCGTGATCTTACAAAAAAGCTGGTGGAATTTACACCAGCTTTTTTCCAAAAGGTAAATGATTTGCGATTACTTCCCAACGAACAGGGTTTTCAGGAAGGTTTGCACATTGAATTTGTCTCCGCTGAGCAGGGTTTGGGAGCTGAAGAGGTTTGCCACCGCGCGGATGACGAGGATCACAAACAAGATCAGGATCACTATTGAGAGTAGGATTTGCCAGAGCGGTACCTGTCCGATGCTGATACGGGTCATCATAACTACTGGTGAGGTGAGCGGGAACAAGCTCATAATGACTGAAAAGGCTCCGTGTGGCTTGTCGATCAGCTGGTAAATATTCATTAACACGAAGATCAGCGGTAACATAAGGATGAAGGAAGACTGGTTTCCCTCACGAATATTGGGTGCCATGGCGCCGATCCCTGCCATTAGTGAGCCGTAGATCATATATCCCAGGGCAAAGAAAGGGATCGCCCACAGAACCAAGCTTACTGGAATATCAAAGCCCTGCATGTAGGAAAGGCTTGCTCCACCGATCTTGGAAACCAGGAAAATGGCTGCTACCCAGGCCAACAATTGCAGCAAACTGGCTGTTCCGTAGGCTAACAACTTCCCAAAGAAGAGCTGGTGCGGGTTGGAGGATGTCAGGAGGATCTCGATGGTCTTGTTGTCCTTGTCCTTGCCGACCGCATTGATCATGAAAGCCGCGCCGATCAGAATGACCATGTAGAAAAGCATTGTGATCAGATAGGGCACGATCATGGTCATAGGGCTATCCTGATCACGCTTGTCGGCGGTTTCTTCGTTGACAAAGTTGTAATTGAAGGTGACGGGATTACTGTATTTGAGATACAGATCCTGATCCTGCCCCATCAGGTTGTAATTGATCAGATCATCCAGAGCGCCTTGCTTCACGATCTCGGTAACCATATTGATCTCAGGTTTGATGAAGGTAACTTCACCACTTTCGAGGTAGTTGGGCGCAATAATAAAGAAGCCTTCCAGCTGGTTTTGCTCGGTTTGCACGCGAGCGGTAGCCTCATCCGCGATCTCGATCAGTTCACCTTTGGTCAACCAGGCCGGATATTCGCTAACCAGACCGCTTTGGTCAACCACGCCGATCGGCAATGGGTTGGCAACTTCGGAAACAAAGATCTGAGACAGGCTTTGGGTTTGTTCCTGGTTGAGCTTGCCCAAAACAAAGAAAATGAGGGAAGGGATCAGAGGAACCAAGATAAGGCTAAGAATGAAAGACTTCTTGCTTATCAGATTGAAAAATTCAAAGGCGAAAACTTTGCGGACCTTAGCCATTGCTCACCTCCTTGCGGAACAGATCCTTGATGCGAATGCGCTTGCTGTATTCGAGCATACCCAGGCTAAAGGCTTTGCCCGAGAGCCACAAAACCAGGACAGCTGACACGATCAGGATGGCGAAAACCAGGATGATCTCCCAGGTAGGTATGTTGGTGAAAGCCATTCGCAGGCTCATCGAAAGCGGAGCGCTGACCGGGATATAGCTGAGCACTTTTGGCAGGGTCCCGTTTGGGTTGATGAAATATGTCTGCATAAAATAGAAAGGCAGCATCATTGGGACGACGATCAACCCGGTGACGGATTGACCTTCTTCTACGGTGGTCATCGTGGCGCCAATGGTTGCCATAATACCGGCATTCACGATGAAGGACAGAACCATCATGCCCAGACTGATGGCGATATAGCTGGCCGAAAGGTTTAGATCGTTGAGGAGGGGAAAGCGATCTCTCATGACAAACAGCGCGATCACAGCTACCAGCGCCCAAAAGCCGATCTGCGTCAGACCGACGCTGATGTTGCCGATGGTTTTGCCGACCATCAGTTGGTTTGGGGTGACGGAGGTGATCATGATCTCCATGGTGCGGTTTTGCTTTTCTTCAACCAAAGATTGCAGTAAATAGCCGCCGCTGCTCATTATAAGAGCGAAGTAAACAAGCCCGACAATGATCGGCACAAAAACACGGTGCCAGCCCGTGCCATCGGACTGCTGGCTGCCGTCCAGTGAGCGTAAATTCACCTGACTGCCCGCCTCGATGCGCTCCAGATGGGGGATATTGTCGCCAAGACGCAAATTCATGGTCAAAAAGCGCTCAACTTCTTCGGTGATATCGGAGGAAGGCATCTTGTTGGAATAAAAATCGATCTGATAGGTCGATTCGTAGCCTGCGGGTATGACGAAAAAGCCTTGCAGCGTCTTATTCTCAACGTCAGCGCGAGCGGTTTCTTCATCGGTATAGGGAACCATATCAATGACGATCTCCAAAAAACCAGGCTTGTAGTCCGGGTCTTTGACCTGGCTTATCAGCCCTGCCTGGTCAATGAAACCGACCGGGCTTTTATCAATGGTTACGTAAGTAAACAGGATCGTTACCACAAAGATCAGCACCATACCCAAAGGAGCGCTGATCAGGGTGATCCAAAAGCGTTTTTTGCCGACGTGGTGCAGGTATTCGAACCTGGCGACTTTAATCGTTTTGTTCATGATTGTTCCTGCCTTCTTTTACAACCTGGATGAAGATCTCATCCAACGAAGGTACGGCAACTTGAAAGGCGCTTAGGCTAATGCCCTGTTCGACCAATACTCGCAAGAGATCGTTAGCGGTCAGGTCTCCGGAGGGGATCAGGCGGTAATGTTGACCCTCTTTCTTGATGCTTTCGACGCCAGGGATCTCTTTGGGCAGGTCATCATCGGTTTGGATCAGGACCTGGTTGGAAGCGAAGCGTTCGCGGATCTCTTCAAGGCTGCCTTCGAGGAGCACCTCGCCGTGATCGATCAGCACTAGTTCATCACAGAGCATTTCAACCTGGTTCATTTGGTGGGTACACATGACGATGGTCTTGCCCTGATTGCGCAGTTCGATCAGCAGGTCTTTGACCAATTGTGTGTTGACCGGGTCAAGCGCGGAGAAGGGCTCGTCGATGATGATGATCTTGGGGTCGTGCATCAGCGCGGCGATCAGCTGCGCTTTTTGCTGCATACCCTTGCTGAGCTCTTTGTTCTTTTTCTTCTGATGTTCGGTCAGATCAAAGCGTTCCAGCCACCCGGGCAAGCGCTCGGAGATCTGCTCCTTGGTCAGGCCTTTGAGGGCGCCAAGATAGGTCAGACAGCGGTTGACTTCCACGTCCTGGTACAAACCGCGCTCTTCGGGCAGGTAGCCGATCTTGTTGAGTTTGGCTTGGTCCATGGGACCGCCGAGTATCTCGACCGTGCCGTGGTCAGGCTGGTAAATATCCAACAAAACGCGGATCGAGGTGGTCTTGCCGGATCCATTTGGGCCCAGCAAGCCAAAGATAATTCCAGGGCGTACTTTGAAGGAAACGTCCTTTACAGCCTGGGTCTTGCCAAAGCTTTTCGCGATGTTATTGACAATGATAGTTTCCATAATTCTCCAATTATTCTAATTAACACAATTAAAGTTTAACATATACCGTTTGTAGAATGTGAGTGAAAATGAACTGTTTAACAAAAATTAACAAGCGTTTGCTAAATGGCAAAGGCTTGTTAATAAAGGGTTGGGGATAGAGAAATTTGTGCCGATTTTTTTGCTTCCAGTCATTAACTGGAAAATTGTGTATGTATTGGTGGATAACAAGGCTTGTATGTTATGTTTCTGGGTATCGCAACGATGTTGTTGACGTCGGATTGAGAGATGAAGGTTTCAAACCTTCATCTCTCAATCCCCTAACGGGCGCTTTGTCTCGACCTTGTACTATTACCCCATCGGTGTATAGTTCGACAGTTCTATTCCTTATCGTAGGGCGTGCCGGCGGCGGCCGGGGCTTGCCCCTTGCCGATGAAGCCAGCCAGGACGATCATGGTGATGAGATAGGGCGCCATTGCCATGAACTGGGTCGGGATGCCGCTGCCCAAGATAGATAGTTTGGAGCCGATCGCGTCCGCAAAGCCGAAGAGGAGCCCGGCGCCGAGCGAGCCGATGGGGTTCCAGTTGCCGAAGATCATGGCGGCAATGCCGATAAAGCCTTTGCCGGCGGTCATTCCCTCTTCAAAGCGACCCACTGAACCGAGCGTGAAGAAGGCTCCCGCCAGACCAGCGATAGCGCCGCTGAGCAAAACACCCATCCAGCGCAGTCGATTGACATTGATGCCAAGCGTGTCGGCTGCTTTGGGGTGTTCGCCAACAGAGCGCAGGCGCAAACCCCAACGGGTTGAGAAAAGCGCGAATTGCAGGATGACCAGGATGATCATCAGGAGATAAACGAAAACATTGGTGTTAAAAAGGATCGGTCCCAGGAAGGGAATATCCGCCAGAACGGGGATCGGCACACGTCCTAACATGGGCGGTGTGTTGATGGCTTCGTTGACCTGCAGAAATTTCTGGGAGACATAAGCGGTAATACCCGCGGAGAAAATGTTGATGACGGTACCGGAAATGGTTTGATTGATCTTGTATTTAATGGAGAGCATTGCGTGGATGGCTGCCAGACCAAGCGCGCCAGCGATGGCGCCTAAAATACCGAGGAAGCAGCTGCCGGTCAGGCTGCCAATGATGGTACCTGTCATTGCCGCGAAGAGCATCATGCCTTCGATAGCGATGTTGACGATGCCACAGCGCTCACTCAGAATGCCGGCGAAGGCTGCCAGCGTGATAGGCACGGCAAGCAAAACGGCACTGTTGAGCATGCCGCCCAGGTTGAGCGATTTGCCCGCTCCCTGCCAGACCAGGAAACTCATGATGAGCAGAAAACCGGTGATACCAACCATCAGATTGGTCTGTTTTTGGAAGCCTTTGAAAAGCTGTACCAGACCTATGATCGATGCCAGAGCAGCTAGAACCAGCAAAGTCAGGCGCGAGGGCAGGATCATGTCCTGCATTGTGCCCTGGGTGATGCCTCCCGGGGTCATGACAAAATTTGTCTCAACGTCTGGGGCGATTTTGAGCGCGAAGGCGAAGAAGATCAGCAGGGCTATACCAATTTCCACGATCGCCATGCCATAGCGGCGGGGCTTTGAAACTTCGGTTATCTGTTTGTGTTGAATTGCGTGGGTTGATTTGCTCATGCCTTACCTCCCCAACCGGATAGAAATACTTTGTTGTCACCTGTTTTTAGGTCTTTCAGGTGGTAAATTGCCTGAATGATGCCTGGCGCGGCAACCAGCATCAGAATAATCGCCTGGATCACGCTGACAATATCAATTGGAATACGTGAAACCACCATCATACGGGTGGCGCCGTTGCGCAAAGAGCCAAAGAGCAGGGAAGATAAGACCACACCCAGGGGATGATTGTTGCCGATCAATGCCAGGGCGATGGAGTCGAAACCATAGCCGGAGGAAAGCCCGATCGCCATACTGCGGTTGACAGCCAGCGTTTGGACAGCTCCCGCCAGCCCTGCCAGCGCTCCGGAAATTGACATGCCCATCATGGTTGTTTTATCGGTGCTCAGACCGGCGTATTTCGCCGCGCGCGGGTTCGTACCGACTGTGCGCAGGTTCAGGCCCCAGGTGGTTTTGAAAAGCAGCCACCAGATGAACCAGGCAACGCCCAGCGCGATAAAAAAGCCCAGATGGAAGCGGATCGGCGAGGGGAAGAACTGCGGGATCTCAGCGCTTTTCTCGATGATCGGGCTGACGGGCATGCTGCCGGCGCCCTGACGGGTCATTGGACCGGTCAGAAGCCAGTCGGTCAGGCGAAAAGCGATGTAGTTCATCATGATTGTGTTGATGACTTCGTGACCGCCGGTTTTGGCTTTGAGGAAGCCAGGAATAAAACCCCAAAGAGCGCCGCCCACCATGCCTGCCAGCAAAGCCAGCGGCATGTGGATGAAACCGGGCAAACCTTTGATCGAGTAACCCACAAAGGTCGCGCAAGCTGTGCCAATAAAAAGCTGCCCTTCAACGCCGATGTTGAACAAGCCCGCCCGGAAACCAAGCGCGACTGCCAGACCGGTGAAGATATAGGGTGTCGAAACGACAAGGCTTTCCAGAATTGGGTTGATTGCCACGCGGATCTGGTGGGGTGTTCCGCTTTGGATGGCTTTGATGATCTTGCCTAGATCCCCAAAAGCACCGGTAAACAAAGCCCGGTAAGAAACATAAACCTCGTTGAGGGCTGTGCCGATTCCTCTGAAAAATCCTTGTCCGAATGCCTCGTAGACGCGGGGACTGGTCAGAACGATCAGGATCGCGCCAATCAGCAAGCCGGTCAGGATCGCAAGGGCGGGAATGCGGATGGATTGCCAAAAGCTTTTCTTTTCTTTGGGTTCGTCGCCATCTTCCTTATTAAACTTGCGGAGAAAGGCTTTACCACGGTCAATTTTTTCTTGTTCTTCTTTTTTCAATGGTCACCTACCTAAAAAGTTGCTTCGATGACGATGTTTTCATCCGTCGGGATCTCATCTTGTGGGAGCACGCCAGCCATCAGCAGACCTATCTGTTCTTTGGTGATGCCCCGATTGGGGACAACTGCGATAATTTCTCCCCGGTACATGACCGCGATACGGTCCGAAAGCTCCATGATCTCGTCCAACTCGGGCGAAACGAGCAAAACCGCGCAGCCTTCATCCCGTTTTTGGACGATACAATTGTGGATATATTCAATGGAGCCGACGTCAAGCCCGCGGGTTGGTTGTGAGGCGACCAAAAACTGAATTGGTCGGGAAAGTTCACGGGCGATAATTACTTTTTGTTGGTTTCCACCGGAAAGCGATCCAACCGGTGTGAGGGCTCCGGGTGTGCGAATGTCGAAGTCCTCTATCAGCTTTACGGCGTTTTCCATGATCTTGTCATAGCGCAAAACAATGCCGTTCGCGAAGGGTTCTTTGTAATAAGTGCATAAGACCAGATTCTCAGCAATTGGGAAGGGCAGCACCAGCCCGTCTGCCTGTCTGTCTTCAGGGATGTGCGCGCTGCCAAGCTCGGTGATCTTACGGGGACTGGCATTTGAAATGTTTTGCCCAAACAGGGTAACGGAGCCGCTCTCCATTTTACGGAGTCCGGTCACGACTTCGACCAACTCAGTCTGACCGTTGCCCTGAACACCGGCAATGCCAAGTATCTCGCCGGCGCGCACGTCCAGGGAGACGTTATCGACAATGACATTTTGGAATTTATCCACCACGGTTAAGTCTTTGACTTCCAGGACAATATCACCGGGTTCTTGATATTTCTTTTCAACAACCAGGTTGACATCGCGACCGACCATCATGGCTGCCAGCGAATTTTTATCAGCTTCGGAAGGCAGGGTCTCGCCAACCATCTTCCCGTGGCGAATGACCATAATGCGGTCGGCAATTTCGAGAACTTCGCGTAGTTTATGGGTAATGAAGATGATCGATTTTCCCCGTTCAGCCAGCGATCTCATGATCAGGAAGAGCTCATCGGCTTCCTGTGGGGTCAAGACGGCTGTTGGCTCATCAAAAATGAGGATCTCGGCTTCGCGGTATAGCAGTTTGATAATTTCAACACGCTGCTGAACCCCTACCGGCAGATCGCGCAGGTAATCGTTCGGGTCAACTGCCAGACCATAGGTCTTAGAAATTTCTTCGACTCTTGCTGCCGCGGCCTGGCGGTCCAGAACACCAGCCTTTTTGACAACTTCATCGCCCAACATCACGTTTTCAGTTACGGTGAAAACCGGAATGAGCATAAAGTGTTGGTGAACCATACCAATACCGGCTTTGATGGCATCAGAAGGTGATTCGATGGTGACAGGCTGACCATTGATCCAGATCTCACCCTGGTCGGGTTGGTACAGACCATACAGAATATTCATCAGAGTTGATTTTCCAGCGCCGTTTTCGCCAAGCAGAGCGAGAATTTCGCCTTGCTCAAGGCGCAGGTCGATATTGTCGTTGGCGAGCACGCCAGGAAATTGTTTGGTGATCCCCTTTAGTTCAAGTATTGGTGTCATAAATCCCCGTTTCGTTTAAAATGAGGTTAATTTAGTATGAAAATTATAACAGGAGTTTGGAATAAAACTGGAACAAAAAAGGAACTCTTTTTTACCCATGCACATGGTCAGGAGACCACATCGGGGAAATAGCCCGACACGCAAGCAGTGTCCGAACAAGAATAATAATTGGGTTCTCTCGTGGTCTCCCGACCACGGGCTATTAATTATGTTTTCATGCTGAGAATTGCTGAAATAAAAGACAGGTTGTTTTTTCAACCTGTCTTTTCATGTTTGCTTCTATTAAAGCTTAGTCAAGAACGATAACACCGGCAATGATGTCTGCCTTGAGCTGTTCGAGTTCGGCTTTCATTTCATCAGTAACGAGGCTCTCCAGATTGTGGAAAGGAGCCAGGGCAACACCATCGTTGGCAAGGGTACCAACAACGTTGCCACCGGTGAAGGTTCCCTCGACAACTGATTTAATGACAGCTTCAGTGGTCGCGTCCATCAGTTTCATGACTGAGGTCAGGGTAATGTCAGCGTATTTTTCATTGGTGAGAGCCCAGTCAGCATCCACACCAATGAAGTAGGCATTGCCGCGTTCCTGAATGGCGGCAGCGGCACCGATGCCAACAGGTCCGGCGACGGGCATGATGATGTCAGCGCCTTCGTCCATCAGGGAGATGGCGAGTTCGCGGCCCTTTTGCTGATCTCCAAAGTCGTTGGTGAAAAGACCGGTTTGGGTTTCAACGTCCCAACCGAGAACTTCCACGTTGGTGCCTTTGACTTCGTTGTATTTGGCAACACCCTTGACGAAACCATCCATGAAGATGGTGACGGTCGGAATCTGCATACCACCGAAGGTGCCAACTTTGCCGGTCTGGGTCACGCCAGCGGCGAGGTAGCCAGCGAGGAATGCGGCTTCGTCAGTTTCGAAAAGCTGACCAACCACGTTGGGCAGGGAAGGATCGAAAGCGAAGTCAACGATGGAGAATTTGGCATCGGGATAAGATGCGGATGCGGCTGCGGTGGCATCAGCAATGAGGAAGCCGACGGTAATGATCAGATCACACTCATCTTCAATGAAGGCATTGATGTTCTTTTCATAATCGGCAGTTTCCTGAGATTCGAGATATTTTCCCTCAATGCCAAGAGACACTTCTGCGTCCTGAACGCCTTTCCAGGCAGTGGCGTTGAAGGATTTGTCGTCAATTCCACCGGTATCGGTGATTTGACAGACTTTAACCTTGTCTTCAGTCACTGGCTCTTCGACCACTGGCTCTTCAACCACTGGCTCTTCAACTACCGGCTCTTCGACCACTGGCTCTTCAACCACAGGTTCGTCAACAGCAGGGGCGGCGTCTTTCTGGCATGCAGCCAGAGCAATTGACGCTACCAATAACAGGGAAATGATTAGTACTAACTTTTTACGCATGAATTTTCTCCTCTTCTTTCTTAAATCCGCTTTAGCGGAAATTGATATGTTAAGTATAGTTTAACGCCTTCTTTTTAGCAAGTCAAAGAAAAAAGTTTTAACAATACTTATTCTTGCTTGCTTTCTTTCATCGTTAGAATCATCACCAATGCAGCCAGCATAAAGATGGGACCGATCAAAAAGATTGAGGAATAGTTGTTGCCGGTGAGTTTCACGATCCAGCCGTTGATATTAGGCCCGGCGATGGCTGCCAGGGTTGAAAAGAGGTAATAGAGCCCGGTGAAGGTGCCGATCTGGACGGCGTCGGTCAGGTCGACCACCATCGGCAGGGAGTTAATATTGATCAGCGCCCAGCCGAGCCCGGCGACGATCAGCATCAAACCTACTACAGGTACGGTGCCAAGGATTGGCAGGCTGAATACATCCTGAACCAGGGAAGCTTTGGGAATGAAGAAGATCGAGCTCATGATGATGATCATGACAATCAGACCAATACTGATGGTTCGTTTACGCCCAATCTTTCCACCAATCAGACCTGCAGGGAGCGCCATCAGGACAAAAGCCAGCGAATTAAGCGTCATCAGGTTGACCGAGCGCGATTCTGAAAGACCCAGCGAATGGTTGGCATAGAGCGTGATGAAGGATTCAATCGCGTTCATCGCTACAAACCAGAAGAAGATCGCAAAAAAGATACGAATCGCGTTGTGTTGTTTTTCTCGGAATATTTGTTGGAGGCTTTTCCAAAGATTCGGTTTTTCGAGATTTGGATTTTCTTCATAGATTTTCGGTTCGCGAATAAAAATGAAAACTGTTAGAACTCCTGCTACGATCAGGATTGCAGCCAGCCAGAAGGGGTAGGCAGGGTTGATGTCGTAGAGCTTACTGCCAATCAGGAAGGCAATGATCGAGCCAATTCCGCCCATAAAGTTGATCACACCATTGGCCTGCGAGCGGTATTTTGAGGGTGTAACGTCTGGCATTAAGGCGACAACAGGCGTGCGCCAGATTGCCATGCTGAGCATGAAGGTGATCGTACAGGTCACAAAGAGCGGCAGACGAGCCTCGACAGGGATGTTAAGCATTGGGATGGCAACAACCGGGGCAAAGAAGAAAGCCAGCGCGGCGATTGGAGCTCCGGTGAGCATGAAAGGCAGACGCCGACCGATTTTGGTGCGGGTGCGATCAGAAAGCGAGCCAATTGCCGGCTGCAGGAACAAGGCGGCGATGTTATCAAGCGTCATAAAGAAGCCAATTGTCGCCGGGTCGAGGTTGAATCGGTTTGCCAGGAAGAGCGGTACAAAAGCATTGTAGACCGACCAGGCGACCATTACGGCAAAAAAGCCAAAGCCAAGCAGGAATGTTTTACCAAAATTGAATTTTTGTTCTTCGATCATGAGGTCTCCGATAAAAAAGTTGATAGATAACGTAATTATATATGAGAATTGCGCAGGTCGCATCGTGTTTAGAAGCGTGTATGCCCAGTGTATATAAATCAAAAAACAGGTTGTATGCCAGGTAGCTTGGCACCTGTTGGTGGCAAGGTAGGCGAATAAGTTGGATGGGGTCAATACACTGCTTCGCGGGCACATTTCCCTCCTGTACAACATCGATTGTCGGATTGGAAAAAAGCCTAACCTACCCGATTTATGAAAAGCTATATTACTTGCGTAACCTTGGCAAGGTTGAGAACTTATTCCTCGATAATCGTGATGGTATGGGTGACTTCGGCGGTCTTTTTCATCATGGCGATGCCCTGACAATACTTGGTCTCCGACAACTCCACCGCTCGCTCGATGTCCTTAGGATTGATGTCTTTACCCGTCACAATGTATTCCAAATGCATTTTCGTGAAATGTAGGATTGTCAAACATATTGGACAGTCTGCGATAAAAATTGAACAGGAGATAAGAACTTCAATGGTCGCATCGGTATACGGTTACTACGCTGATTGTGTCTTTTCAGTTGTTTCCTGAAATCC
>Ga0255341_1001523_pt1 | contig 32403 bp, 40 predicted proteins | sample wastewater_treat_8_FD_192418 | JGI IMG/M metagenome (GOLD analysis project Ga0255341, IMG submission 192418) | Wastewater microbial communities from Lulu Island WWTP, Vancouver, Canada - plant12 | ecosystem: Engineered > WWTP > Wastewater > Unclassified | place: Canada: Vancouver, British... | reverse complement strand
GGACGGGACACAATAATAAGCATTTATTCCATTCAGGAGGGAGAGGGGGCAACCCTCTTTCTTCTGATAAAATGATTATCTCATTATTTTTCCCGTGAAAAGTTGCATTTATTACTTGAACTTAGGAGACAAAATAATATTCAAATTAATTAAATTGTTTATTACTGAAGCCAGAGTTGTTTTGAGATAATAAGGTATTTAAGCAAAGTTCTGTTTTGTTTTTCAGACTCAAATATACTTATTTCAAATAAAAAAATAGTGTAATATGCATTGAACAGAGTTTAAAAGTTGTAAATTAGAACTTTCTTTATAATTTTCTTTTTGTATTATGACTATTTTACATAGCAAGCCCGATTTAGACCAGGAGCAATTTCAGGACACATTGTTTGATCTTTTGATGAGTAAACGCATTGAGCATATATTGCTTATTTGCAGTACTTATGATGCGTTTATTATTGAGGAGGACGGCAGAATAAACGAAACAATGTTTAGGGAATATTCTGCGCTGAATCTCCGCTACCCGCCACGTTTCTTTAAAGCTCATAGTGCCGAAAGTGCATTGGAAATACTTGAGAATGAAAATGTTGATTTGGTAATCAATATGTTGAGTATTTCTGATTTTAATCCGTTTGAGTTGTCCAAAATCATAAAAAATAAATATTCGGATATTCCTCTTGTTGTTTTAACACCATTTTCCCGTGAAGTTTCTCAAAAATTGGCATCTCAGGATTTAAGCGGTGTAGATTATGTTTTTAGCTGGCTGGGCAACACGAATTTGCTTATGGCCATCATTAAGCTTATTGAGGATAAAATGAATACCGAATTTGATGTTGGCGAAGTAGGGGTTCAGTGTGTTTTGCTGGTGGAAGATTCAGTCAGATATTATAGCTCATATCTGCCAAATATTTATCGTATAATAATACAGCAGTCGCGTGAATTTATGGCTGAAGGGTTAAATGAACATCAGCGCACTCACAGATTGCGTGGCCGGCCAAAAATAATGCTTGCAACAAATTTTGAACAGGCAATTGAGCTATATGAAAAATACAAATCCAATATGCTTGGAATTATTTCCGACATATCTTTCAATCGTAACGGAAAAAAAGATAAAAAAGCCGGAATAGAATTGTGCAAAATAGTAAAAGCCAATGACCCTTATTTTCCTATTTTATTACAATCATCAGATAATTTGTCAGAAGAAATAATTTCTGAATTAAAGGTTAGATTTATACATAAATTTTCTAAAACATTATTACTTGAATTAACTGAGTTTTTAAGAGATTATTTAGCTTTTGGGTGTTTCAGAATCATTAATCCCGAAGATGGGGCAGAAGTTGCAAGAGCCCGTGATTTACAAGCGTTGCACGATATTATTTATAAAATACCTGATGAATCGCTAAAATATCATATAGAGCGCAATCATTTTTCAAAATGGCTCAGAGCCCGTGCTTTGTTTTCTTTAGGCCGTTTGTTCAGGCAGGCAAAATCAAACGATTTTACGTCTTTGAATGAGGTCAGAGATTATTTACATGATGGTATGGCAAAATACCGCAGTATTCGGGGCCGGGGTGTAATTGCCGATTTTGACAGAAACAAATATAATAAGTATATTTTATTTAGCCGGATCGGAGAAGGTAGCATTGGCGGAAAGGCCCGTGGTCTTGCTTTTATTGACAATATTTTAAAGCGGAGCCAACTACAAAGCAAATATAATGACATTGAACTTTTTGTTCCGCGTACTATTGTTTTGGCAACCGATATCTTCAGCGATTTTATGGAGCGCAATAACTTGTATGATTTTGCTATAAGTTGCAATAGTGATGAGGAAATTTTAAATCGTTTTCTGCAAGGAGAATTAAAATACGACGTTATTTTAAATCTTAAGGCAATTTTAAATATTGTATCAACGCCATTGGCAGTCAGATCCAGTTCTTTACTCGAAGATAGTCATTATCAGCCATTTGCAGGTATATACAGTACGTATATGATTCCAAACACCGGGAGTAACAGAGATAGATTAAGCTTACTAATGCAATGTATTAAGGCTGTTTATGCTTCTGTTTATTATCAGGCAAGTAAAGCTTATATGGTTTCAACTTCAAATCTTATTGATGAAGAAAAAATGGCAATTGTACTTCAAGAAGTTTGTGGAATTTCCGAAGATGGTTATTTTTTCCCTACATTGAGCGGAGTTGCCCGATCAATAAATTTTTATCCTATTAGCCCTGAAAAAGCTGAAGATGGTGTTGTTAGCATTGCGTATGGACTTGGAAAATATATTGTTGATGGAGGTATGTCTTTAAGATTCACGCCAAAATATCCCGAAAAGGTAATTCAGCTTAGCTCTGTCGAATCAATGCTAAAGGATACTCAAAAAGAATTTTTTGCAATAAATCTGAATAGAAACAACTTTATACCAAGCGTGGACGACGATGCGCATATAGAACGTTTTTCCGTTTCGGATGGCGACAGATTTTCCACATTTCGTCATGTTGCATCAACTTATATACACGAAGACAACATGGTTGTTGATGGCATTAAGCAAAAAGGAAGAAGAGTAATTACTTTTAATCCTGTTCTTAAATACAACACCTTTCCTTTAGCTGAAATACTTAAAGATGTCTTTGATTTATGTGCACGAGAAATGGGTAAACCAGTCGAAATAGAATTTGCCGTTAATATAGATAATATCTCAGGCAATAGAATTTTTAATTTATTACAAATTCGACCTATTGTAAATAATCGGGAAAACATAACCATTATACCTAAACAAATTGATAAAGATAAGTGTATCGTTATCTCAGAGCTTGCACTTGGAAATGGTGTTTATGAAGATATTTATGATATTATTTATGTAGTTCCCGAAAAATTCAATGCTGCCGACACATGGAAATTAGCTCAGGAGATAGAATTATTGAATAAACAAATGATAGCCGAAAAGCGCAACTATATTCTTATCGGTCCCGGACGCTGGGGCTCAAGCGACCCATGGCTGGGTATTCCCGTTAAATGGCCTCAGATTAGTGCTGCGCGTGTTATTATTGAAGCAGGAATGAAAAATTTTCATATTGAGCCGAGTCAGGGTACGCATTTTTTTCAAAATTTAACTTCGTTTAGAGTGGCTTATTTTACCGTAAACGATTTTATAAATCAGGGGATGTACAAAACAGACTTCCTAAATGCTCAGGAGGCTTTATTTGATAATGGCGTAATCCGACATATACGTTTTCAAAGGCCAATGGAAATCATGATTGACGGCAAAAGGCAATATGGTATTATTTCGATGCCGGGAATTAATGTTATTCCTTTGGAAAACGACTGATAATGTTTTCAGTTTTATCATAGATGGGTGCTTTTAATAAATATCGGATGTTTAATAAATGTATATTTGTAAAAATAAAAATTTATGCCGTATTCGGGCTTTGATTTGATTATAGCCGGACCATGCAGTGCCGAATCGGAGAAACTATGCATTGATGTTGCAGGCGATTTGGTTGCAGGTGGTCATGTCGATTTGTTTCGCGCAGGAGTTTGGAAGCCCCGTTCTCTTAGCGGTATGTATGAAGGCCCCGGCGAGGAAGGCTTAAAATATTTATTGGCGGTTAGAGACAGATTTAAATTACCCTTAATAACCGAAGTGGCTACTGCAAATCATGTTGAGGCTGTTTTGAAAAACGAAATTGATGCAGTTTGGATTGGCGCTCGAACAGTTACCGATCCTTTTAGTGTAGAAGAATTGGCCAATGCTTTAGGAAAAAGTAATATCAGAGTATTTGTAAAAAATCCTTTAGTGCCTGATATTAAGCTTTGGATTGGGGCTGTGGAGCGCTTAATGAATAAAAATGTGAATGTAGAGGCTGTTATCCACCGTGGTTTTGTTACTTATTCTGCCGGTAAATATCGTAATGAGCCTTTGTGGTTTATGATGGCTGAAATCCGAAACAGGTTCCCGAATATTAAGATTATTGCCGACCCAAGTCATATAGCAGGCAATTCCAAGTATATTTCGGAGATTGCTGCTCAGGCTAAAGAAATGGAAGTGGAAGGTTTAATGATAGAAGTTCACTCAAATCCTTCAAAAGCCCTGTCTGATGCCCTTCAGCAAATAACCCCGAAAGACTTTGCTGCATTAATTCAAAGCCTTTCTAAAACAGAAGTCAGCTATTTAAAAAATACATCACTTGAGTTATTAAGAAAAGACATTGACGATATTGACTTGAAACTTTTGCAGCTTTTTGCGCAACGATTCGAAATTGTTAACAAAATGGGAGTTCTTAAGCGTGATTCCGGCATGACTATAATGCAGGGACAAAGATGGAGCAATTTGGTGGAAAACAGATTGAAACAGGCCTTGGAACTTGGTATAAACGTTGATTTTGTGAAGGAGTTATTAAAAGTGGTTCATGATGAGTCAATACGGATACAGTTGTCTGTAAATGATGAAAAAAAGAAAGAATGAGAATTTCATGTTTTTAATTAATTCATTTATTAAGCATAGGTTTAAAAGTATAGGATTACGGAGTGTTCATTCTCCTTATTTATACAATTTGTATTATTCATTACTACATCCTAAAGCGTTAGATATAAATTCAATTGAAAAAATTAAATCGCTTGACAGAAAGTTGCGGCAGGACAAACAGATATTGTCGTTTAACGAAGTTGGCTCGCGCAGCGGGCATATTAAATCAAAAGTATCCGAAGTTTACAAACGTACGGCATCGCCTTTAAAGGACGTAATGCGTTTATCGGAACTTGCAAGTCAATTTGACGGAAATAATATTCTGGAAATGGGCACTGCTTTTGGCACCACTTCACTGGCAATGAGTTTTGCGGCTAAAAAAAGTAAAATATTTACGCTTGAGGGAGTTCCTGAAATTGCAGCCATCGCAAAGGAAAATTTCATAAGACTTAAAGCAGACAATATAATTTTAGCAGAAGGTTTGTTTTATGACACATTGCCGGAAATTGTAAAAAATGAAAAAGATTTTGGCTTGGTATTTATTGATGGTCATCATTCTTATAAACCCACGATTGATTATTTGGAAATGACATTACCTATTTTATGCGAAAAAGCCATTGTTGTATTGGATGACATATATTATTCACGCGAAATGCTGAAGTGCTGGAATGAGCTTCAATCTCATCCTGCATTTAAGGTTAAAATTGATTTTTTTCATTTTGGTATTTTGGTAAAAAACAATGATTTATCTGAACAATGTTATAAATTAAGACTGTAGATAAATACAATTAATTGTCGGGTTAAACAATCAAAATTTCTCTTAGCTTTGTAAAAATATTCCGACATGCCCGAAGTTATAAGATTGGAAAATATTAGTCGTCATTATAATGTCGGTTCAGTTCTTGTAAAAGCACTAAACAGCATCACTTTTAGTGTACAGCGCGGGGAATACGTAGCATTAATGGGACCATCAGGCTCGGGTAAATCTACATTAATGAATATTTTAGGCTGCCTTGATACCCCTACAGGCGGTGTTTATATTTTAAATAATCAGGATGTAAGGCAGTTAAACGACAACCAGCTGGCTGAAATCAGAAATAAGGAAATCGGATTTGTTTTTCAGACGTTTAATTTATTGCCACGTTATTCAGCTCTTGACAATGTTGCGCTTCCATTAATTTATTCCGGCATTAAAAAGGAAATCCGCATTGAACGTGCAAAAAAAACTCTGGCAGATGTTGGTTTGTCTGACCGCATGGAACATAAGCCCAATGAGTTGTCGGGAGGACAAAGACAAAGAGTAGCTATTGCACGGGCATTGATAAATAACCCGTCTATTATTCTGGCCGATGAGCCAACCGGTAATCTTGATACGAGAACTTCGATTGAGATTATGGGTTTGCTTGACCAGTTGCATAAAAGCGGCAATACAATAATTGTGGTTACTCACGAAGAAGACATAGCCAGATATGCGCACAGAATTGTAAGGTTACGGGACGGCTTGGTCGAAACAGACGAGTTGAATAAAACCATTACAGATTATAAATCTGTTTTGGCATCTTATAAAGAAGTAGAATAAATATTTATGAAAGGAAAAATATATACCAAAAAAGGAGATAGCGGAACAACCAGTTTGATTGGAGGAACTATTGTTTCCAAAACGAATATAAGAGTTGAATCTTATGGCATGGTTGACGAACTTAATTCTTTTACGGGTTGTTTATACGAAAAGATATCAAATAATGAAATTAGGCTGTTTATCAAAGTTATAATGGATAAATTGTTTTTGATAGAATCTCATCTTGCCGTTGACAAGTCAAATGATTCCACCAAATTTTTCAGAGCATTAAGCGCTGAAGACACCAAGATGATTGAGCTTGAGATTGACCGATTATCAGGCTCGTTGCCTCCGCTAAATAATTTTATTCTTCCGGCAGGATGTGATTCCGCTTCTTGTGCACATGTTTGCAGAACGGTTTGCAGACGCACCGAGAGAACAATTTTGCGCTTGAACGAAGAAGAAAAGGTAGATGCAGAAATTTTAAAATTCATTAACAGACTTAGTGATTATTTTTTCACTTTGGCGCGTTATTTATCGCAGTCGGAAGGTAAAAGCGATGTTGTTTGGGATAACAAATAAAATACTATTTTAAACCAAAATTCGTTTATACACTCAAATGAATGATATTTTTAAGATGAATAAACTTTTTGCGATTGTTACTTTTACATTTATTACACTTGCTACGTATTCGCAGGTTTCAAAATATTCAAACGAGTTTCTTGCCGTTGGTGTCGGAGGGCGCGCTTTGGGAATGTCCAATTCTGTAATTGCCTCGGTTCAGGATGCTTCTGCAGGGTATTGGAATCCGGCGGGACTGGTTAACTGCGAGGCACCACGCCAGCTTTTTCTGATGCATTCCGAATATTTTGCCGGCATTGCCAAATACGACAATATATCATTTGCCGCATTAACAAACGATTCAGCAGCAATATCATTTTCCTATATCCGTTTTGGAGTTGATGATATTCCTAACACCACCGAACTTATAGATGCACAAGGGAATATTAATTACGACAGAATAACTACATTTAGTGCTATTGACAACGCTTTTTTAGTCAGTTATTCGCGCAGGTTGCCAATTACCAATTTGAACGTTGGGGCAAACCTTAAAATTATAAGAAGAACTGTTGGAGAATTTGGTGGCAGCTGGGGCTTTGGTATTGATGCGGGCGCTCAGTACAAAAAGGATGACTGGCGTTTTGGCGCCGTATTGCGTGACGTAACATCAACATTCAATGCATGGTCGTTTACCTTAGATGACGCAACAAAAGATGTGTTTACTTTAACCGGCAATGAAATTCCCGAAAACAGTCTGGAATTAACAATGCCCAGACTTTTGCTTGGAGCGGGAAGAAAATTCAATATATCCAACAGTTTTGCCATTTATCCCGAAATGGGAATGGACATAACATTTGATGGTAAAAGAAATGTGTTATTAAAAACAAATGTTTTTAGTGCAGATTTGCATGCGGGATTTGAGTTAAATTATAATAATGTTGCATATCTGCGCGGAGGGATTGGCAATATTCAGAAAGAAACAAATTTTGATGGCAAAAAGACAACTACGCTTCAGCCGAATATGGGAGTTGGAATAAGAATTAAAGACATAATGCAGATAGACTATGCGTTTACCGATTTAGGTGATGTTAGTGTGGCTTTGTATTCGCATGTTTTTTCTCTTGTGTTTAATATTCGTCCCAAAAATTATAGTAACAGCATACATCCAAGCATCTGATGAATAGAATTTTATTATTTGTTTTAATATTGGGAATTAGTTTTGGCAATACTGTTACGGCACAAAACTATTGTAATGAGTGGATTAATTATTCCCAGAGATATTATAAAATAAAGGTTGTTCAGGATGGTGTTTACCGTATTTCATATTCTACACTTGCCTCAGCCGGAATACCACTGCCAACATTTGACCCAAGGCAGTTTCAGATTTTTGCTAATGGCGTAGAGCAATATATATATATTAAAGGAGAAAATGATGGAGTTTTTAATCAGTCTGATTACATTGAATTTTACGGAAAGCGCAACAGGGGTGAATTAGATGCAGGTGTTTATTTTGATCCCTCTGACATGCCAAATCCGGATTATAGTCTGTTTAATGACACAGCTATTTATTATTTAACATGGAACTCCTCAATAACGAACAGGCGGTTAAATCCTGAAACAGATAAAAATTTTGTGGGTTATACGGGACAAACTTTTATTTGGTATAATTCAAGAGTTAATTACACCTCAAGATATTTTAATGGAAAGACAGATGTAAACGGCATTACCGATCCGCGTTATACAAAATGCGAAGGTTGGTTTGATTCGGGGTTTGACATTAATTCGGCATTAAACTATTCACGTAGTGTGCCCACACCGGCTGTATATTCTTTGGGACCTAATGCAGAGATAGAAATGCTGATAGTGGGAGCATCCGATTTTGCCAATGCAAATCCCGACCATCACATCATTATTGATTTTGCCGGACAAACTGTTGATACAATATACGAAGGTTATACGCCCATTAAAATATTTTCGAACAGACCGGCAAATACGATAACTTCCGGAAACACTTTATTTAATTTTAATTTGCCAAACGATTTGGGAAGTGGTGCCGATTTCAGCACTCTCAGTTACATAAATATTCGTTATCCACGTTTACTAAATTTAAATTCAACAGGGTCTCTTTTATTTGAGGCAGATGATGCTTTGGGTACGAAGACTTTGTTTAATTTTAGCGGACTTAATGCACCAACTACTGATACAGTTATTGTATATGATTTAACAAATAATAAAAGAATACTTACACAAAGATCAGGACCCGCTGTTAGTTTTCTTGTTCCTAATAGCGGAAATATAAAACAATTGTTTCTGATATCGGAAAGCAATGTTTTTAATGTTCCATCCATGCAGGCAGTAAATAGTGGTGCAAATTCCGGCTATTTTATAAATTATGCCGATGCTTCTTTTTCCGGTGTTGATTATTTGATTGTTACACATAAATCATTACTTGCAAAAGCCAATGAATACGCGTCGTATAGGGCATTGACCGGCTATACTCCGGTTGTTGCCGATGTAGATTTGTTATATGATGAATTTGCATACGGCATAAATAAGCATCCATTGGCAATTACTAATTTCGCCAGGTTTGCAAGCACATTTTTTGCCGATACAATTCATGGACTATTTTTAATAGGCAAAGGCTATAGGGCCGGAGACACACCGTATAATTACAGAAAAAGTACTCTTTATAATGGTTTGACTTTAGTCCCATCATTTGGCAATCCGCCTTCTGATAATCTGTTCACCTCTGCACTTGCCGACAACAATTTTGCCCAAACCATACCCACAGGCAGATTGGCAGCCCGAAGTCCGCAAGCTGTTGGATGGTACTTGCAAAAAGTAAAAGATTTTGAAATTGAGCAAAATAAACCTTTTAATCCTGCTGACCCTTATGCAAATCAATGGATGAAGCGGGTTTTGCATTTTGCAGGCGGATCTGATTACGGGCAAATGATGGCATTGCTTTATTTCTTGAATAAATATAGAGATACTTTGGAAGCACCTTATTTTGGTGCTGACGTAAAAACTTTTTCCAAATCATCTACTGCCCCTATTCAGCAAAATCAGAGCGACAGCTTGCGAAATCTTATTAATGACGGGGTTGCAATTTTAAATTTTTTCGGCCATGCTGCAGGAATTGGTTTTGATATTAGTATTGATAATCCACAAGACTATAGTAATTACAAGCGTTATCCGTTTCTTATAGCCAACTCCTGTTTTGCAGGAGATTTGTACCAGCCTACAAACAGCTCGTCGGAGGAGTTTGTTCTTATCGAAAACAAGGGTACTATTGGCTATTTGGGTTCAATAACCAAATCTTTAATAACATTGTTAGATAGTTATAGTACAGAACTTATCAGAAGAATTTCACGAATAAACTATAATGAACCAATTGGTTTCATAATTATGGAAACGGTAAAGACCTTGCAAAGTCTTCCGGGCTCTCTTTATAATCGGGATGTTTGTTTGGAAATGACTTTGCATTGCGACCCTGTTTTGCGTATTGGTGGAAAGTCTTTACCCGATTTAATGTTAACTACGGGTTGTATTTATTTTAATCCATCCAATGTTACAAATCAGCTAGACTCTTTTACCGTAAATATAATCGTGAATAATGTGGGCATGGCCATTACCGATTCTGTTGTGTTAGAGCTTACAAGGACTTTCCCTGATAATACCACAGAAGCATATTCAAAAATGATCAGATGCCCTTTGTATTCTGACACAATACCATTTAGAGTTCCTTTAAATCCTTTGAATAGTGTTGGGCTTAATTCGTTTTTTGCCTTTGTTGACGCATTTGATGCAGTTTATGAATCTGATGAAACAAATAATTCAACCACTGCAACTTTATTAATTGTATCAAACGATGTTAATCCGGTATATCCTTATGAATATGCGGTTTTACCTGATACATTTATTACACTGGTGGCAAGTACCGGATATGCCATGGCGCCACCCGCAACTTATTTGTTTCAAATCGATACTACCGACTCGTTTAATAGCCCATTTATGGTGGAAAGCAATCCGATAACCCAAGCCGGGGGAATAATTGAATGGGAACTTCCGTTTAGTATGCTTTCCATGCCCGACTCCACGGTATATTACTGGCGCGTCAGATCAACGTCAAACAATAATTGGAGAGAAAGCTCTTTTCAATTCATTCCAAACAAACGAGGATGGGGGCAAGCACATTTTTTTCAGTTTAAGAAAGATAATTATAATTATGTTTCGTACAACAAGCCTTTACGGATTTTTGAATTTATAAATACCATTGTGAATATTCAGGCACAAACCGGATATTATCCATATATACTCTGGTCGGAAGAATGGTATAAGATTAACAATATTCTTAAAGGCCAATGGTCATGTACCAATTATAATGGAGATGGAATGAAGTTTGCCATATTCGACACGCTTAGTATTTCACCATTAGCCAATACTGACCCCGATTTAGACGGACTTGGCCCGTTCGATGCCCTTAACTGTCGTTCTTATGTATATTATGACTTTGATTTTTACACGAATGGTGAGCCATGGTTTAGCAGAATGTATAATATGATAGACAGTATTCCTGACGGATATTATGTGCTGGCCTTTAGTCACAGAAACCATAATGCACAAAATTGGCCTGATTCATTATATGAAGCTTTTGAGAAAATAGGGTCTAACATAATTCGCACACTGCCTAATAATTTACCATATATAATTTTTGGAAGAAAAGGCTATTATAATATGGCCGATGAAAGAGTTGGAGCAAATATTAACAGTATTATTTCCGGCTCATGGGATATTAATACTAGCTGGAAAGAAGGCTATATTGAGTCAACTACTATTGGACCTGCTTCGGAGTGGGGTAGTTTGCACTGGCGTGTCAGCAGCTTTGAACCCGGTATTTGGACAGATACGGTAAGACTATCTGTTATAGGAATTAAGCAGGATGGAACTGAAAACATTGTTATTTCAAATTTGCCTCCTGTTCAGGATTCATTGGATATATATAACCTGAATGCAAGGATAGATGCCAATATTTACCCGTATTTGCGTCTGCATTTAGATATGAGCGATGACAGTATGCGCACTCCGGCTCAGTTGGACAGGTGGCAGGTTTTATACGAGCCTATGCCTGAAACAGCAATTGATCCAAATACTTATTTCACATTTTATAAAGATACCTTGCAGGAAGGCGAGATGGTTAAACTTGCTATAGCAACCCGCAATATCGGACCGGTTGATTTTCCCGACAGTTTAGCTGTTGCTTACTGGATAATTGATAATGAACGCAATATACATAATATCAAATGGAAAAAACTTCGCCTTCATCCTGTTGACGATGTTTTAATTGATTCAATTTCGTTTTCTTCAGCGGGGTTTGTTGGCAACAATAGTCTTTGGGTTGAGTTTAACCCCGTTGACCCCCAGACAGGTTATTATGACCAGCTTGAACAACATCATTTCAACAATATAGCTGAAATTAAATTTGTGGTTTCAAAAGACTTAATTAACCCTATGCTTGATGTTACTTTTGATGGTGTTCATATACTTGATGGCGATATAGTTAGTGCTAAGCCTTTAATTGAAATAATGCTGAAGGACGAAAATAAATTTTTAATGCTTAATGACACATCTGCATTTAGGATTTATTTACTTAAGCCTGGTTCACAAACTATGGAGCGAGTTTATTTTAAACAAAACGGGCAAGACATAATGTATTTTTATCCCCCGTCTAACAATGTTAACAATACTGCCAGGGTTGAGTTCCCTGCGGGAGTTTTTTCTGACGGGAAATACAAGTTGATAGTGCAGGCCAGAGATAAGAGTGGTAACGAAAGTGGCGATATAGATTACACAATAAACTTTGAAGTAATAAATAAACCGGCAATTACTGATGTTTTAAACTGGCCCAATCCATTCAGTACCAAAACACATTTTGTTTTTACATTAACAGGCGCATCAGTTCCGGATTATTTTAAAATTCAGATTATGACAATAACGGGTAAAGTGGTAAGGGAAATAGACAAAGCCGAATTGGGTAATATTCATATTGGCCGTAATGTTACCGAATATGCATGGGATGGACGGGATGAATTTGGCGACCAGCTTGCAAACGGTGTTTATTTATATCGTGTAATAGTTAAGCTTGACGGGCAGCAAATGGAGAAAATAGAAACTAAAGCGGGACAATATTTCACCAAGGAATTCGGAAAGATGATGTTAATGAGATAGACAAGATATTTGTTTTATAGATTGAAAAGAAAAATTATACATTATATTATATATGCTATGTAATTAACCTTAAATTATTTGTACATAAAAAATTTTTTTTATAAAGTGTTGGTTAATTGAAATAAACTATCTACCTTTGCAGTCCCAAAAAAATTGGGGTTAATAAACTGTAAATAAATCATTATTGTATGCCGACAATACAACAATTGGTTCGTAAAGGCCGCAAGGATCTTGAGTATAAGAGCAAGAGTCCAGCATTAGCATCTTGTCCACAGAGGCGTGGAGTATGCACACGTGTATATACCACAACACCGAAGAAGCCGAATTCGGCAATGCGTAAAGTGGCAAGGGTTCGTTTAACCAACCAGTTCGAAGTAACAGCTTATATTCCTGGCGAAGGACACAATTTGCAGGAACACAGCATTGTTCTTGTACGTGGAGGAAGGGTAAAAGATTTACCCGGTGTTCGTTATCACATTGTTCGTGGTGCGTTAGACACAGCTGGTGTAGAAGGTCGTTTGCAACGACGTTCGAAGTATGGTGCTAAAAGGCCAAAGAAAAAAGCATAATTGAATAATATCGCTTCGATATGAGAAAATCAAAACCAAAAAAGAGAATTATTCTTCCTGATCCAAAATATGGCGATCAGCTGGTAACAAAATTCGTAAACAATCTGATGTTTAACGGCAAAAAAAATGTATCATACAAAATATTTTATGATGCAATAGATCAGGTTGCTGAAAAATCGAAAGAAAATGGGTTGGAAGTCTTTAAAAAAGCTCTTGAAAATGTTACACCTTCAGTTGAGGTACGTAGCCGCAGAATAGGTGGAGCAACATTTCAGATTCCTTCGGAAATTCGCCCTGAACGTAAAAGCAGTATAGGTATGAAAAACTTAATTGCTTTTGCACGTAAGCGTCATGAAAAATCCATGGCTTCTAAATTAGCTGCAGAAATTATTGCTGCTTACAAGGAAGAAGGATCTGCATTTAAACGTAAAGAAGATATTCACAGAATGGCTGACGCCAATAAAGCATTCTCACATTTTAGATTTTAGTCTTTTTCATGGAAGACCTGAATAAAATACGAAATATTGGCATTATGGCTCATATCGACGCGGGTAAAACTACGACGACTGAGCGTATTTTGTATTATTCAGGTGTTAATTATGAAATTGGTGAAGTTGATGATGGGGCTGCAACAATGGATTGGATGGTCCAGGAACAAGAGCGTGGTATTACAATTACATCAGCTGCTACTACGGTTTATTGGGTTACTAATAATGAAAAATATCAGGTCAATATAATTGATACCCCCGGCCACGTTGATTTTACTGTTGAGGTAGAGCGTTCTCTTCGTGTATTGGATGGAGCAATTGCTGTTTTTTGTGCTGTTGGAGCTGTCCAGCCTCAAAGTGAAACAGTTTGGAAGCAGGCTAATCGCTATAGTGTTCCAAGAATTTGCTACGTGAATAAGATGGATCGTCAGGGAGCTGATTTCCTTCGAGTAGTATCTCAAATACGTGAAAAACTTCATGCCAATCCTATTATCGTTCAATTACCTATCGGGGTAGAGGATTCTTTTACCGGCGTAGTTGATTTAATTGAAAACAAAGCTTTTACGTGGGATGATGCAGATTTAGGAAAAGAATTTTCTGAGATTGCAATTCCATCAGACATGCTTGATTTGGTTGAGGAATACAGGCTAAAGCTAATTGAAGGGGCTGCCGAAGAAGATCCGGAATTATTGGAAAAATACATAGAAAATCCTCTTTCTATTTCTCCTGAAGACATTAGAAAGCAATTGCGCAAGGCCACTTTAGAAAGCAGAGCTTTCCCTGTTTTTTGTGGTTCTTCATTTAAAAACAAAGGAGTTCAGCTTCTGCTTGATGGTGTTGTTCATTATCTCCCATCTCCTTGCGAAATGGAGGAAATAGAAGGTGTTAATCCAAAGACCGAAGCTAAGGAATCAAGGGATAATTCTACCAGTGCTCCGTTTTGTGCTTTGGTTTTCAAAATAGCAAACGATCCTTATGTTGGTCGTTTAGCATTTATACGGGTTTATTCCGGTTCACTCGTCTCTGGTTCTATGGCGTATAATAGCAATACTGAACAAAAAGAACGTGTTTCAAGACTTATCAGAATGCATTCTAATAAGCAGAACCCAATTGACTCTATAGAAGCGGGTGATATATGTGCGGTAGTTGGTTTTAGAAATATTAGAACGGGAGATACTTTATGTGATGAAAAACATCCTATAGTATTAGAATCCATTGAGTTTCCCGAGCCTGTTGTTAGTATTGCCATTGAACCAAAAACACAAGGTGATTTAGATAAATTGAATACGTCTCTTCAGAAAATTGTTGAAGAAGACCCAACTTTCACTATACGTCAGGATGATGAAACGGGGCAAACTATTATTAGCGGAATGGGTGAGTTGCATCTTGATATTATAGTTGACAGATTAAAACGCGAATCAAAAGTTGAATGTTCTCTGGGTAAGCCTCAGGTTTCATATCGCGAAGCTATAGGAGGTACAATAACTCACCGCGAAACTTATCATAAGCAAGTTAGCGGACGCGGTCGTTTTGCAGAAATTGAAATTGTTGTTTCGCCGGCAAACATAAACGAAAAGGGTTTGCAATTTGTTAATAGCACAAGAGCAAGCGTGTTATCAAAAGAATTTGTAGCTGCTGTTGAAAAAGGAATAAAAGCGGCTATGACAACCGGAGTTATGGCAGGTTATCCTGTGTATTGTGCCAAAGTTGAACTTGTCGATGCTGTTATGACTTCCGAAAGCGATGCCTTGTCGTTTGAAATTTGCGGAACAATAGCATTCAAAGAGGCTACGAGAAAAATAAAATGTAATTTACTTGAGCCTATCATGAAGCTTGAGGTTGATACCCCTGAAGAATATGTCGGAGACATTACTGGTGATATCAATCGTCGCAGGGGAGAGATTGTGGGCATAGAATCATTGGTGCATTCAACATCTATTAAAGCCATTATTCCGCTTGGCGAGACTTTTGGATATATTACAACTTTGCGCAGTCTGTCTTCGGGCCGTGCAAATATGAGTATGGAATTTTCACATTATAATATAACACCAAACGAGTTGGCACAGGATATCATTTTTAAAATGAAAGGTATTCGTGTCGCTTTATAAATATTGAAGTCAAACTGAAAAAAATATACACTGTGAGCCAAAAAATCAGAATTAAGCTTAAATCGTACGATCACTATCTTGTTGACAAATCAGCTGAGAAGATTGTTAAGATAGTAAAGGCAACAAATGCTGTTGTTAATGGTCCTATCCCACTTCCAACAGATAAAAAATTCTTCACGGTAAACCGCTCAACTTTTGTTAACAAAAAGTCGCGCGAACAATTTCAACTTTTCACTTATAAAAGATTGATAGATATATATTACAATCAACAATCAAAAACCATTGAAGAGTTGATGAAATTAGAATTACCACGTGGAGTTGAAATTGAGATAAAAGTGTAACTATAAAAAAAATAAAACAAATAACATGTCAGGTTTAATCGGAAAAAAAATTGGAATGACCAGCTTTCACGAGGCCTCTGGGAAAATAGTCCCATGCACAGTTATTGAAGCGGGTCCTTGTGTCGTGACTCAGATCAAGGCCAAGCAAACTGACGGTTACGATGCCATACAGCTTGCTTTTGATGAAAGGAAAGAAAAAAACACATCTAATGCCATGAAAGGCCATTTTAAAAAGGCCGGAACAACCCCAAAAAAAGTGGTAATGGAATTTACTCGTTTTGAGGAAGGTAATCGCAAAAGTCTTGGAGAGGTTCTTAAGGCAGATGTATTTGTTGAAGGTGAATACATAGATGTTGTAGGTTTTTCAAAAGGTAAGGGCTTTCAGGGTGTTGTTAAGCGCCATGGATTTAGTGGAGTAAACGATCAAACACACGGACAGCACAATCGTGGACGCGCACCGGGATCTATTGGAGCTTCTTCGTATCCTAGCCGTGTATTTAAAGGTATGCGCATGGCTGGTCAACATGGGAATAATAGGGTTAAAATGATAAACCTTCAGGTAATGAAAATTTATCCGGAAAAAAATCTTATTCTAGTTAAAGGTTCAGTTCCGGGTGCTAATGGCTCATATGTAATTTTGGAAAGATGGAAGTAAAAATATATAATACCAATGGAAAAGAGAGCAACAAAACTGTTGTTCTAAAAGATGAGATCTTTGCGATTCAGCCAAACGATCATGCCATCTACCTTGATGTTAAAAGAATTCAGGCAGATAAGCGACAAGGTACAGCAGATAGTACCGAGCGTAGTGCACTCAGCGGTAGTACACGTAAACTTTTCCGTCAAAAAGGAACAGGTGGTGCCCGCCGCGGTGACATTAAATCACCACTTCTTCATGGCGGTGCTCGCGTGTTTGGACCTCACCCAAGAGATTATAGCTTTAAAGTTAACAAAAAAGTTCAGCAACTTGCCCGTAAAAGTGCTTTAAGTTATAAAGTTCAAGATGGAGCTATACGTGTAATTGAAAACTTTGATTTTGACAAGCCAAAAACCAGTCAAATGCTTGAAATTCTGAAAAATTTCGATAATTCAGAAAAAAAATCTTTGATAGTGTTGGACGAATCAAAGAAAAACGTATATTTGTCGTCCCGAAATTTGAAAAGGGTTAAGGTTGTAAACGCTTCTAAATTAAATACTTACGATATTTTAAATGCTAATTTGGTTTTAATTTCGGAAGATAGTTTACCTCAAATTGATACGATTTTCATTGGAGAGGGAAAATAATTGCTGATAAAAGACGCTAAAATTGAAAAAAATGGACATATTAATAAAACCATTAGTATCAGAGAAAATGACAGCTAAAAGTGAAACTTTGAATCAGTTTGGTTTTATCGTTGCAAAACGAGCCAGCAAAATTCAGATAAAAGAAGCTGTTGAATCTTTGTATGGTGTTAATGTTGTTGATGTTAACACTATGGTATATGCGGGGAAACGTAAATTTCGCGGAACTAAAAGAGGCTTTATTGAAGGTCGTACAAATGCGTTCAAAAAAGCAATTGTAACATTAAAAGAAGGAGATAAAATTGATTTTTTCAGTAATATATAAACTTAAAGTACAGCATGGGACTAAAGAAATTTAAACCGACAACTCCCGGTCAACGTTATAAATTAGGGAGTTCGTTCGAAGAAATAACGGCTACGGCTCCGGAAAAAAGCCTTGTAGTTCCCAAAAAACGAACAGGAGGTAGAAACAACTCCGGTAAACAAACGATGCGCTATATTGGGGGAGGCCATAAGCAAATGTATCGTTTGATAGATTTTAAAAGGGAAAAAGAAGGTATCCCGGCAACCGTTAAAACAATTGAATACGATCCTAATAGAAGTGCTCGTATAGCATTGGTTTTTTATAAGGACGGAGAAAAAAGATATATTATTGCTCCACAAGGTTTAAAAGTTGGACAGGAAATAATTTCAGGTAAAGGTGTAGCTCCTGAAGTTGGTAACACCATGTTTTTAAGCGAAATACCTTTTGGAACAGTAATTCATAATATAGAACTTAATCCGGGCCAGGGTGGTAAGTTGGCTCGTAGTGCCGGCTCTTATGCCCAACTTCTTTCGCGCGATGGTAAATATGCCGTTATTAAAATGCCTAGCGGAGAGACTCGTTTAATCTTACAATCTTGTCGTGCTACAGTTGGATCTGTTTCTAACGCCGAGCACAATTTGGAAGTCAGTGGAAAAGCCGGCCGTAGCCGTTGGCTTGGACGTCGTCCTCGCACACGTGGGGTTGCAATGAACCCGGTTGATCACCCAATGGGTGGAGGTGAAGGTCGTCAGTCCGGAGGTCATCCTCGTTCTCGTAAAGGTATTCCTGCAAAAGGATACAAAACCCGCAGAAAAAAGGCTTCTGACAATTTAATTATCGAACGTCGTAAAAAATAATAGGATATTGCTATGAGTCGCTCATTGAAAAAAGGTCCTTATGTGCACCATAAACTTGAAAAAAGAGTTATAGAAGCACAAAAATCCAATAAAAAGGTTACCATCAATACTTGGTCACGTGCTTCGGTCATTACTCCGGATTTTGTAGGTGCTACTATTGGAGTTCATAATGGAAATAAATTTATTCCCGTGTATGTTACCGAAAATATGGTTGGTCATAAGCTTGGAGAATTTTCACCAACCCGCATTTTCCGTGGTCATGCCGGTCAAAACAAGAAGAAATAAATATTAAAAGGTAATTGTCATGGGAGCTAGAAAACGTATAAGTGCCGAAATGCGGAAGGAAGAAAAAACTAAGCAATACTCAGCTAAGTTGACAGGATGCCCTATTACTCCGCGCAAAATGCGTCCGGTAGCTAATCTGGTTAGAGGCAAAAACGCTGAGTTGGCTTTAGCAATATTAAAAACAACTCCAAATTCCTCATCAGCATATTTATATAAATTGTTGACTTCTGCCATTAATAACTGGCAGCAGAAAACCGAAAATAAAGTAAGAATGGAAGAAGCGGGATTGTATGTAAAGAATATCAATGTTGATGGTGGAAGGATGCTAAAACGTATTCAGCCTGCACCTCAGGGTAGGGCTCATCGTATTAAGAAACGCTCAAACCATGTTACTATTGTACTTGGTAGCAGAATAGAAGAAGTAACCAATATAGAAACACAAGAATAAAAAGCAGAATGGGACAAAAAACTAATCCTATAGGCAACAGACTTGGAATTACCCGTGGTTGGGATTCCATTTGGTATGGTGGAAAAACTTTCGGAGAAAAACTAGTCGAAGACGATAAAGTCCGTAAATATTTAAATGTACGTTTGAGCAAAGCGAATGTTTCAAAAATATTTATTGAACGTAGTGTAAAACTTGTAACGGTTACTATCCATACTGCTAAACCTGGTTTCATAATCGGTCAGAAAGGTAAAGACGTTGACGAACTGCGTGAAGAGCTGAAAAAAATTACTCAGAAAGAAGTACAGATTAATATTTCTGAAATAAAACGTCCTGAGATGGAAGCCGTATTAGTGGCCAATAATATTGCCAGACAAATAGAAGGCCGTATGTCTCATCGTAAAGCGATAAAAACAGCTTTAGCTTCTACAATACGCTTGGGCGCCGAAGGTATGAAAGTAACTATTTCAGGAAGAATTGGTGGTGCTGAAATGAGTAGAGTTGAGCATTATAAAGAGGGCCGCACCCCATTACATACTTTGCGTGCAGACATTGACTATGCCAGAGCAGAAGCGCATACTACATACGGCAGACTTGGCATTAAAGTTTGGATATGTAAAGGTGAAATTTTTGGAAAGCCTGATTTTTATGGTATTGAAGCATCAAAAACTGATAAAAAACAGCGCAGAGGTGATAGACCGGACCGTGGCGGTCAGCGTCAGGGCGGAGCCGGGAGGTCAAAAGGTAAAAAAAATAACTCTAATTAATAATTCGTAAGAGTCATGTTACAGCCAAAGAAAACAAAATACAGAAGGGTTCAAAAAGGCAAGATGAAAGGCAATTCCCAAAGAGGTCATCAGCTTGCTTTTGGTTCGTTTGGATTAAAAACACTTGAAGAAGCTTGGATTACCGGACGTCAGATAGAAGCTGCTCGTCAGGCTCTTACTCGTCACATGAAACGTGAAGGGCAAATTTGGATTAGGGTTTTCCCGGATAAACCTGTCACAAAGAAACCTGCAGAGGTTCGTATGGGTAAAGGTAAGGGAGCACCTGAATATTTTGTTGCACCAATAAGCCCGGGCCGTATTATGTTCGAAGCCGAAGGTGTGTCTCTTGAAGTTGCAAAAGAAGCTCTTCGCCTTGCAGCTCAAAAGTTGCCGGTAAAAACAAAATTTATTGTTAGACGTGATTATAGCGAAGCATAGACCATAAAATATTGATCATGAAACCAGAAGTAATAAAAGAAATGACCACAAGTGAATTGAAGGAGCGCCTTGTTGAGGAGAAAAAGCAGTATGTTAAGCTTCAGATGAGTCATGCTATAAGTCCACTGGATAATCCTGGTGTACTTTCACAGACAAAAAAAACTATCGCACGTATCCATACGGAACTGCGCAAAAGAGAATTGGAAATCAAGTAATTTTTCAGCATAATGGAAAGAAATTTACGTAAAGAGCGAATAGGAGTGGTAACCAGTAACAAAATGGATAAATCTGCAGTTGTTATGGTTGAGCGTAAACTCATGCACCCTAAATATGGTAAATTCATTAAAAAGAATTCCAAGTTTGTAGCTCATGATGCGGATAATGAATGTGGAATTGGGGATAAAGTACGAATAATGGAAACCCGCCCATTAAGCAAAACAAAACGCTGGAGACTTGTTGAAATAATTGAAAAGGCTAAATAATCATGATACAGCAAGAATCAAGACTAAACGTGGCAGATAATAGCGGAGCTAAAGAGGTTTTGTGCATCCGCGTTCTTGGCGGAACAAAGCGCCGATACGCCTCTGTTGGGGATAAAATTATTGTCACAGTTAAAGATGCTATTCCGTCAGGAAATATTAAAAAAGGAACTGTTACAAAAGCAGTAGTGGTGCGTACTAAAAAAGAAATCCGCAGACCGGATGGTTCTTATATTCGTTTTGACGACAACGCCGTTGTGCTGCTGACTGCTTCGGACGAATTGCGCGGAACTCGAATTTTTGGTCCGGTACCACGTGAATTGCGCGATAAACAGTATATGAAAATTGTTTCACTTGCCCCTGAGGTATTATAATTGGCAGTGCTATGAAAGCAAAAGTTAAAATTAAAAAAGGCGATACCGTTAAAGTTATTTCCGGTAATGACCGTGGTTCCGAAGGTCGTGTGTTGAAGGTTTTTCCCGATACCAACATGGCCATTGTTGAGGGAGCTAGAATGGTGTCGAAACATAGTCGTCCATCAGCTAAAAATTCTAAAGGTGGAATAATTAAGAAAGAAGCAGCTATCAATATTTCTAATTTATTGCTGGTTGATAATGCCGGTAATGTTACCAGAGTTGGCCGCAGGGTTAAAGAAGATGGCACAATTGTAAGATATTCCAAAAAATCTAAGGAGGAAATAAAGTAATGACTTACATTCCACGATTAAGAGAAAAATATGATAAGGAAATAGTTCCGGCACTTATGCAGGAATTTAATTTCAAAACAGTTATGCAGGTTCCAAAACTCCTTAAAATATCTGTAAATCAGGGAGTTGGTGGGGCTGTTGCTGATAAGAAGTTAATAGATTTTGCAATTGACGAAATGACTAACATTACCGGTCAAAGAGCTGTTCAAACAAAATCGAGAAAAGATATTTCAAACTTCAAAGTACGTAAAGGTATGCCTGTTGGCGTGCGTGTTACTTTACGTGGAAAAAACATGTATGAATTTTTAGACCGTTTGATTTCGGTTTCTATTCCCAGGATCCGTGATTTCAGAGGTATTAGCGATAAAGGGTTTGATGGACGCGGCAATTTTACATTCGGCGTAACTGAGCAAATTATTTTTCCGGAAATAAATATTGATAAGATTAATAAGATTTCCGGTATGGATATAACCTTTGTTACTTCTGCCAAAAATGATAAAGAAGCTCATGCATTGTTAAAATCATTCGGTATACCATTTAAAAAACAGTAAGGTATGGCAAAAGAATCAATGAAAGCTCGCGAATTGAAGCGTCAAAAAATGGTTGATAAATATGCAGCAAAGAAGGAAGCATTGAAAGCTGCAGGCGATTTTGTTGCTTTGCAAAAAATTCCAAAAAATGCTTCTCGAATCAGAATGCATAATCGCTGTAAATTAACAGGACGTCCTAAAGGATATATGCGCATGTTTGGAATTTCGCGCATAAATTTTAGGCAAATGGCCTTGAATGGAGAAATTCCTGGAGTAAAAAAAGCTAGTTGGTAAAATAAAAAAATAATATAGAATGGTAACGGATTCCATTGCAGATTTTTTGACTCGCGTAAGAAACGCTATTAAAGCGAACCACCGTATTGTTGAAGCTCCTTCAAACAAAATGCTGGTTGAACTTGCTAAGTTGTTACACGAGAACGGTTATATCCTCAATTATAAAGTTGAGGAAAATACTATGCCGCGTACTCTTAAGATTGCCTTAAAGTATAACCCAATTAATAAACTATCGGCCATAACTGAAATTAAACGCGTTAGTCGCCCGGGATTACGCAAATATTCTTCGTGTAATGAGTTACCGAAAGTTATGAACGGATTAGGTATTGCCATTATCAGTACATCAAAGGGTCTTATGACTGATAAACAAGCAAGGAGAGAAAATGTTGGCGGTGAAGTCATTTGTTTTGTGTCATAATTAATTACAGGAGGAAACCCAAATGTCAAGGATCGGAAAAAAACAAATTGATATACCTTCAGGAGTTCAGATAAACATTACTCCGGATAATGTTGTAACTGTTAAAGGTCCTAAAGGTGAGTTATCACAGCAAGTTGCGCCTGAAATAAAGATTGACGTTGATGGTTCAGTTGTTAGCTTGAGCAGGCCAAATGACGAGCGTCAAAACAGATCGTATCACGGTTTGTATCGTTCATTGCTTGCCAATATGGTTAAAGGCGTATCTGAGGGATATACTACTACAATGGAGCTTGTTGGTGTTGGTTTTAAATGTCAATCAAACGGACAAATATTAGATTTGAGTCTAGGTCATTCGCATAACATCTTGTTTGAATTACCAAAAGAGGTTCAGGTTGAAACAATAACCGAAAAAGGTAAAAACCCAACAATTATCTTAAGGTCACATGACAAGCAGCTTATTGGTCAGATAGCGGCTAAGATACGTTCATTCCGTAAACCTGAGCCATATAAGGGTAAGGGTGTTAAATTTCAAAATGAAGTTTTACGTCGTAAGGCTGGTAAGGCTGCTGCGGCTAAATAATAAAAGAGGCAATTATGGCTATCAAAAGCAGAAAAGAATTTAGCAGAAAACGCATTAAAATGCGTATACGTAAAGTAGTTTCGGGAACCGATGAGCGTCCGCGTCTATCTGTTTTCAGAAGTTGCAAGGATATTTATGTTCAAATTATCGATGACAAACAAGGAAAGACTTTGGCATCAGCATCCTCTCGCGTAAAAGGTATTGCCGATCAAAAAGCTACTAAAACCGATAAGGCAAAATTGGTTGGAAAGCTTATAGCTGAGCGTGCACTTGAGGCAGGAATTCAGTCGGTTGTTTTCGATCGAAATGGTTATCAATATCACGGAAGAGTAAAAGCTTTGGCTGATTCAGCCAGAGAAATGGGATTAAAATTCTGAGTAATATGGCTAATATTAGTGTAAATAGAGTTAAATCGAGCGATATAGAATTCAAAGATCGTCTTGTAAGTATCCAAAGAGTTACCAAGGTAACCAAAGGTGGTCGTACCTTTAGCTTTTCGGCTATAGTTGTTGTTGGAAACGAAGATGGCGTTGTTGGTTATGGCCTTGGAAAAGCAAAAGAGGTTACATCAGCCATATCAAAAGGTATTGAGGATGCAAAGAAAAACTTATATCGTATTCCAATCCTTAAAGGAACATTGCCTCATCAGCAGGAAGGGAAATATGGCGGAGCCACAGTTTTTCTAAAGCCGGCAGCCCCCGGTACCGGTGTAATTGCCGGTGGAGCTATGCGTGCTGTATTGGAAAGTGTTGGAGTTAAGAATGTTCTGGCTAAATCAAAGGGCTCATCGAATCCACATAATGTAGTTAAAGCTACAGTAGATGCTTTGTTGAATCTGAAAGACCCACATATGGTAGCACAACTTAGAGGAGTGTCAATTGATAAAGTGTTTAACGGTTAATCCGATAAAAAATGAAAAAAATTCGCATCACATTAATCAGAAGTATGATTGGTCGCCCAAGCCCACAGTGTAAAAGCGTTAAGGCTTTAGGGTTGAGAAAAATTCATGCCAGTGTTGAGCATGTAGCTACACCTCAAATTATGGGTATGATCAGAAAAGTGAATCATTTGATAAAAGTTGAAGAAATCTGACCTTAATAAAAACTTGTAACAATGGATTTAAGTAATTTAAAACCGGCTGCTGGAGCAACAAAAAAAGAAAAACGCATCGCTAGAGGACAAGGTTCTGGCTATGGAGGAACATCTACCCGTGGTCATAAAGGTGCCCAGTCACGTAGTGGTTATAGTCGAAAAATTGGTTTTGAAGGAGGTCAGATGCCTTTGCAGCGTCGAGTTCCTAAATTTGGCTTTAAAAATATTAATCGTGTAGAATATCGTGCCCTTAATATCGACATGTTGCAAAAACTTGCCGAAGAACATAAATTGCAGGAAATTACACCTGAAATATTACTCGCCCATGGGCTGATTTCAAAAAATGATATTGTAAAAATTCTTGGTAGAGGTAAACTTACCATGAAACTTGATGTTAAAGCTCATGCTTTTTCATCTACTGCCATTAAGGCTATTGAAGAACAAGGTGGTCAAGCAATAAAAATTTAATTTTAATGAGTCGTTTCATAAGTACTATCAAGAATATCAATAAGATAGAAGATCTTAAAAAAAGAATCTTCTACACATTGTTGATTGTTTTGATATATCGTTTTGGATCCTATGTTATTTTACCAGGTATAGATCCGAAGGCGTTAGGTCAATTGCAAAATCAAGGACAGGAAGGTTTACTTGGTTTAATAAACATGTTTTCCGGCGGTGCTTTTTCGAATGCCTCAGTTTTTGCTTTGGGTATTATGCCTTATATTTCAGCTTCTATTGTTGTGCAGTTGCTGGGAATGGCTATACCATATTTCCAAAGACTACAGCGCGAAGGTGAAAGTGGACGTAAAAAGATAAACCAAATTACCAGGTATTTAACTGTTATAATCACTGCTGCTCAAGCTCAGGGTTATATTGCCAATTTGACTGCTCAAATTCCTGCAGGTGGAATTTACCCGTTTGATCCAACTGTTAGCCAGGTACCATTTTTATTTAGACTATCCTCTACTGTAATTATTACTGCAGGTACTTTATTTGTAATGTGGCTTGGGGAGCGAATTACCGAAAAAGGTCTTGGTAATGGTATTTCGTTAATTATTATGATTGGAATTATTGCCCGATTGCCATTTGCCTTATTAGCCGAATTTGCATCGCGTATGGAAATTGCCGGCGGTGGATTAATGGTTTTCATAATCGAAATAATTTCTTTGATTTTTGTTGTGTTAATGACTATTTTGCTTGTACAGGGCACCAGAAAAATACCTGTTCAGTTTGCAAAAAGAGTGGTTGGCAACAAACAATACGGGGGTGTTAGACAATATATACCTCTTAAGGTAAATGCTGCAGGGGTAATGCCTATTATTTTTGCGCAGGCTATAATGTTCTTGCCTATTACATTGGCCGGTTTTGCTAACAGCGAAACGCTTTCGGGCTTTATTGCTGCATTTACTAATCCAAATGGATTTTGGTATAATTTTGTCTTTGCTGTTTTGATTATTCTTTTCACTTATTTTTATACTGCTATTACTATTAACCCTAAGCAAATGGCTGAGGACCTGAAGAAAAACGGCGGTTTTATTCCTGGTATTAAACCTGGTAAACGCACGGCTGAGGAAATTGATGTTATTATGTCTAGAATTACTTTGCCAGGGTCGTTATTCTTGGCTTTGGTTGCCATTATGCCTGCAATTGTCCGCTTATTTGGTGTAAACAGCCAGTTTGCTGCATTTTATGGAGGTACTTCATTGCTAATTCTTGTTGGCGTTGTATTGGATACTCTGCAGCAAATAGAAAGCCACTTGCTTATGAGGCATTATGATGGTTTAACTAAATCGGGCCGTATCAAGGGGCGTAGCTCTACCGGTATGGGAGGGATTTAATAAATATGCTTCAGAAAAGTGAAGAGGAAATAGAATTATTAAAGGAAAGTTCTTTACTTGTTGGAAAAACTTTAGGAGAAGTAGCTCGCTTACTTCAGCCGGGAATTGAAACCCGAAAGATTGATAAATTCGCCGAAGAGTTTATACGCGATAACGGAGGAGTACCTGCTTTTAAAGGCTATAACGGTTATCCTGCTACTTTGTGTATATCTATAAACGATCAGGTGGTGCATGGGATACCGGGCAGCAGAGTTATAAAGGAAGGCGATATTGTGTCGGTAGATTGTGGTGTTGTTTTAAATGGGTTTGTTGGAGATTATGCCTACACTTTTATTATGGGCGAAGTAGATAAAAAATCGTCGGACCTGGTAAAAGTAACAAAAGAATCATTGCTCAAAGGTATCGAAGAGGCAAAGCCCGGAAGATTTGTTGGTGATATTGGTTATGCAATTCAGCTTCATGTAGAGCGTAATGGGTTTCATGTAGTAAGAGATTTGGTCGGACATGGGATAGGCAGAAACTTGCATGAAAAACCCGAAATACCTAACTATGGTAAGCGAGGACAGGGATTTCCGTTATTGGAAAATATGGTAATATGCATTGAGCCGATGATTAATTTAGGAACATGGCGCGTATATCAAGAGGCTGACGGATGGACAATCAGAACACGGGATGGAAGCAATAGTGCCCATTTTGAACACATGGTTGTTGTTAGAGAAACTCCTGAAATTATTTCAACATACGAATATATAGAAAACAGAGTGTAAATAAAATATGGCAAAACAAGGTGCGATAGAACAAGATGGAACTGTTGTAGAGAGTTTAGGCAATGCAATGTTTCGTGTTGAATTAGGAAATGGGCATGTTATTCTTGCGCATATTTCTGGTAAAATGCGTATGCATTATATTAAAATCCTACCCGGCGATAAAGTTCGATTAGAAATTTCACCTTATGATTTGACCAAAGGACGTATTACCTTCAGATATAAATAAAAATTTGACAGCACTATGAAAGTGAGAGCTTCAGTTAAGAAACGCACCCCGGATTGCAAAATTGTACGACGTAAAGGTCGCGTGTATGTAATCAACAAAAAGAACCCTAAGTTTAAACAGCGTCAGGGTAAATAAGGAATTTGAAAAATACAATATATGGCACGTATTGCAGGAATTGATTTACCAAAAAACAAACGAGGCGAGATAGGCTTGACCTATATTTATGGCATAGGTCGTTCAACTGCCCGTATGATTTTAACGAAAGCCAATGTTGACTTTGACAAAAAAGTACAAGATTGGAACGATAATGACCTTTTAGCTATTCGTCAGATTATAAATGATGAAGTTAAGACAGAAGGAGCGCTTCGCAGCGAAGTGCAAATGAATATAAAAAGATTGATGGACATAGGTTGTTATCGTGGCATTCGCCATCGTCTTGGGTTACCGTTAAGAGGACAGAGCACAAAAAACAATGCCCGTACTCGTAAAGGAAAGAAAAAAACTGTAGCCAATAAGAAAAAGGCACCTAAGGGTTGATAAAAATTGAAAATATTCAAATATGGCAAAACAAACAAAAACGGTCAGAAAACGTAAGGTTAAAGTTGAGCCTTTCGGCAATGCATATGTAAAGGCTACCTTCAACAATATCATTGTTTCGTTGACCAACGAAGACGGTCAGGTAATATCCTGGTCATCAGCCGGGAAAATGGGCTTTAGAGGAAGTAAAAAAAATACCCCCTATGCAGGGCAGGTTGCTGCTGAAGATTGTGCAAAAGTTGCCTTTGATGCTGGTTTACGCAAAGTAAAAGTATTTGTTTGCGGACCGGGATCGGGAAGAGAAAGCGCCATCCGTAGTATTCACGGTGCAGGAATAGAAGTAACAGAAATAGTTGATGTTACACCGATACCACATAATGGCTGTCGTCCTCCTAAACGTAGAAGGGTTTAATTAATTATTGTAGAAAAAAGTAAGATATGGCAAGATATATTGGACCTAAGTCGAAAATTGCCCGTAAATTTCAAGAGCCTATTTACGGACACGACAAGTTTTTAGAAAAGAAAAAATATGCGCCGGGAATGCATGGTCTGAGCAAGCGCAGAAGAAAAGTTTCGGAATATGGTATTCAGCTGGCCGAAAAACAAAAAGCCAAATATACTTATGGTATTTTGGAAAGACAATTTAAAAAATTGTTCCTTTTAGCAAGCTCAAAAAAAGGTGTTACAGGTGTTATTCTGTTGCAATTTATAGAATCTCGTCTTGATAATACTGTTTATCGTCTTGGTATTGCCAAGACCCGCGATGGAGCTCGTCAACTTGTTAGCCATAAGCACATTGAGGTAAATGGAAAAGTGGTAAATATCCCTTCGTATCTGCTTAAGGCCGGTGACGTAGTTTCTGTTCGTGAAAAATCGAAGAATCTTGAAATTATTTCAGAATCGCTAAATGGACATAACAACAGCTACAGCTGGCTGGAATGGGATGGCGATAAAATGGAAGGTAAGTTTTTGAACTATCCGGAGCGCGAAGTTATTCCGGAACCTATCAACGAACAGTTGATTGTTGAATTGTATAATAAATAAAAACCATAAATTCAAAATATGGCCATACTTAATTTTCAAAAACCGGATAAAGTTATTCAACTTGAATCTGACGACCGCAAAGGTGTGTTTGAATTCAGACCATTGGAGCCGGGTTACGGTATAACCATTGGGAATGCACTTAGGCGTATTTTATTATCTTCTCTTGAAGGTTTTAGTATAACCGGTGTAAAATTCGATAATGTTCTTCATGAGTTTTCTACTATTAATGGCGTTGTAGAAGATGTTGTTGACATTGTGCTTAATCTCAAGCAGGTCAGGTTAAAACGCCAGATAGAAGAACTTAACTCCGAACATGTTAACGCCGTGTTTCAAGGCCAGGAAGTTGTAACCGCCGGTGACATAAATAAATTTCTTTCCGGATTTCAGGTTTTAAATCCGGATTTAGTTATTTGCCATCTTGACCCGACTGTAAAATTGAGTTTTGAACTAAATATCGAAAAAGGACGTGGCTATGTTCCCGCCGAAGATCTTAAACCTTCTATTGAGGATATTGGTTATATAGTAATGGATGCTACATTTACCCCAATTACCAATGTCAATTATGAAATAGAAAACTATCGCGTTGAGCAAAAAACCGACTACGAAAAACTTGTTATTACTATTCAAACCGATGGTTCTATTCACCCCAAAGAAGCTCTTAAAGAAGCATCGTCGATTTTAATTCAGCATTTCGTTCTATTTTCAGATGAAAAAATTGATATAGAACCAATTGAAAAAACTATTGCAGATGATTTTGACGAAGATTATTTACACATGCGTCATTTGCTTAAAACAAAATTGTCTGACATAGATTTGAGCGCAAGAGCTCTTAACTGCTTGAAGGCAGCTGATGTAGAAACATTGGGAGAACTAGTTTCTTATAATAAAAACGATCTTCTGAAGTTTAGAAATTTTGGAAAGAAATCTTTGGCTGAACTTGAAGAAATGGTGAAGTCTAAAAATTTACACTTCGGAATGAATATTTCAAAATATAAACTGGATAAGGATTAACCGAGATGAGACACAAAAAAGGATTTAATAAGCTTGGAAGAAATTCGGCACATCGCGAGGCTATGTTGTCAAATATGGCATCTTCGCTGATATTGCATAAGCGCATAACCACTACTTTGCAAAAAGCTAAAGCCCTCCGCAGTTTTGTTGAGCCAATTATTACGCTTTCGAAAGAAGATACTATGCATAACAGGCGTATGGCTTTTAAATATTTGCAAAATAAAGAATCTGTAAAAGAACTTTTCAGAGAAGTTTCAAATAAAGTGGCCGACAGACCCGGTGGATATACCAGAATACTTAAAACCGGTATGCGTGCAGGAGATAATGCCGACATGTGCATTATGGAACTTGTTGATTACAATGAGGCAATGCTTGGTACAAAAGAAGCTAAGAAAACTACCACAGGTCGTACCCGTAGATCTAGAACCAAGAAAACAGAAGAAGCGCCTGCGGCTGAGGTCAAATCTGAAAAAATTGAAGAAACTCCTGCAGCTGAAATTAAAACTGAGGAAACCGAAAAAACAGAAGAAAATCCTCCTCAGGATCAGGATGCCGAAAATGACGGTACAGAAAAATAAAATTACAATCAGATTTTTTCATAATTTTGGACAGGATATTCATGTATATCCTGTCTTTCATTTTAAAAATAATTAATTATGGCAACAATTGCAAATGTTTATGCTCGTCAAATTCTTGACTCACGTGGAAATCCAACAGTAGAAGTTGAACTCCTTACCTCAAACGGAAATTTTGCCCGCGCATCTGTACCTTCAGGTGCTTCTACCGGCATTCATGAAGCTCATGAACTTCGTGACGGAGATAAAAAGATTTATAATGGTAAAAGCGTATTAAAAGCAGTTAACAATATTAATAAAGTCATTGCTCCCGAAGTACAAGGTCTTGATGTTACCGATCAAAATCAAATAGATAGTTTGATGATTCAACTGGACGGAACAGAAAATAAATCAAGCTTAGGTGCCAATGCAATTCTTGGAGTTTCGCTTGCTGCTGCTCATGCTGCTGCTGCCGAAACAAATCAATTATTGTTCAGATATCTGGGTGGTGTTAATGCAAATACATTGCCTATTCCAATGATGAATATTATTAATGGTGGTTCTCACGCCGACAACAGTATTGATTTTCAGGAGTTTATGATAATGCCTATTAATGCAGAATCATTTACGCAGGCTATTAGAATGGGAACAGAAGTATTTCATTCACTTAAAGACGTTTTGAAAAAACGTGGACTTTCTACCAATGTTGGCGACGAAGGCGGATTTGCTCCTAACTTGAAATCGAATGAAGATGCTCTTAAAGTTATCATTGAAGCTATCGAAAAAGCTAAATATAAGCCGGGTATTGATATAGCTATTGCTCTTGATGTTGCTGCCAGCGAATTTTACAATGCAAGCGACAAAAAATATCATTTCAAAAAATCGACCGGAGATAAATTAAGCTCAAAAGACATGGCCTCTTTCTTGGCTGATTGGACTAAAAAATATCCGATTTATTCTATAGAAGATGGTATGGCCGAAGATGACTGGAACGGATGGAAGATTCTTACCGACAAAATTGGTGACACAGTTCAATTGGTGGGAGATGATTTGTTTGTTACTAACGTAAAACGCCTTGCCGAGGGCATTGAGAAAAATATTGCAAATTCAATTCTTATTAAATTAAATCAGATAGGAACTGTTTCGGAAACCATTCAGGCAATAAACATGGCCCATCGTTATGGATACACCTCGATAATAAGCCATCGTAGCGGCGAAACTGAGGATACTACCATTGCCGATTTGGCCGTTGCAATGAATACCGGATTAATAAAAACAGGTAGTGCCTGCCGCAGTGAACGTATTGCCAAGTACAATCAGTTAATGCGCATTGAAGACATGCTGGGTACCCAGTCTTATTATCTGGGAACTAATTTTGCTTTCTACCCTTATTGAAATAAGGCAAAACTATGTCATTAAAAAGAGAATTTGAAAAGAGCGGAAATTTTCTTTTCAAATACAGAAGCTATATACCTCTTGTTTTATATTTGTTTGCCACCTTGGCTATATGGCTTCCTGACTTCTGACAATTAGTGCGGTAGAAGACGCCATTCTTCTAAAAGTGGTGCAAGTGAACTGTTTTTAATTTCAATGGTAGGCGAAGAAAACCTATGTACTTCGTTGGTTACAAAATCCTGA
>Ga0255341_1001518_pt1 | contig 32467 bp, 30 predicted proteins | sample wastewater_treat_8_FD_192418 | JGI IMG/M metagenome (GOLD analysis project Ga0255341, IMG submission 192418) | Wastewater microbial communities from Lulu Island WWTP, Vancouver, Canada - plant12 | ecosystem: Engineered > WWTP > Wastewater > Unclassified | place: Canada: Vancouver, British... | reverse complement strand
TGTCGATTCGTCAGTTGAATTGTATTTTCTTTTTATCTCAAGATTAATGCCTCTGTCTTCAATCAAAAGGTCTGTTGCATCTATGTAAAAGCTTCCTGTTACAACGTTTACAGGGTCACCTGAAGTGCATACATTTTTAGCAGCCTGAGTTTTAGCTTTAGGGCTTTTTGACTTTTTGTATACACCCTTTCCCTTTGGTGACGACTTCTTCTTTTTCTTTTTATTCTCTTGTGTAAGCTTTCCCGCTCTCAGTCTTTCCAGATCGGTTTTAGATATATCTGTACTTTTCCAGTGCATACGTTCATCCTCCCCTAGGCCATATCAAATGCTTTCCCTATCTTATATAAATTTCTAACATTTCCTTTTAGGATATTTCAAAAAATACTTGAACAATGTATTTCATGAATACCCTTATTCAAGTATTTTTTGTATGATATCATTAATTCAGCTTTTAAAACGTCCATTATTTCCAAATACAATACAATTAATAATTAACTTTTTTACTCTTTAGTATTTCAATCGGTCCACTAATATGTGTTTGGTCATTCGCCATTTTTATACTGCTTGAGTTACAAGTAATCTCTATGTCCTTAAAGGATTCAATATTTATCGTATCCCCATGAATAATAAGATCAAAATCGGTATCAATAATAAGCTTACTATCACATGATATTTCTATTCCTTTTTCGTCATGCAAACTTATAAAAACTGTTCCATCCTTTGCAGAAAAAGCAAGTTCCTTTTCCGTAAATTTGTTTTCCTTTTTAAATTTAGTTCTAAAATACTTTTCATCAGGATTTTGTATCTTATCTCCGCCTTTTATCCTTCTTCTAATAGAGTCAACAATAACTCCTTCTTCTTCCCTGTTTGTAGGAAAGTATAATTTAACTTTATCATCAAGCTCAGGCATACAATACCACCCTGTATTACCCTCAGAAGAATGACCGGTAGAATAAGGGAACCAATATGCCTTATCTTTTGGCTGTTCCTTGTCAATGTCAAGATGAACCCTTATATGATCTTCCTCTACTTCAATCACTTTGCCTTCTACTGCTTTATTACATGCTTTTTCATTTAATAAAAGATCCTGAGTCAAACCCTTCTTAGGTACAAGAAAATATACATGCCTTAAGACACTATTTTTAATAAAACTCATTGATTTGGATACATATAAATTTATATTGTTAAATGAAACTGAATCCCCAATATCCAATATTTTCTCGGTTTCTACTTCAAAATAGGTAAAGTCAGCCACATCAATACCATCGACTCTATTTTCAGATAGTTGTCTATATTCTTCAATCCTCTTGCCTATATTGTAGTTAAACTCATCCAAATTACCCTTGCTTCCTCCCTCAGGTATTCCAAACCAAAACTTAGGTTTATCCGATAATTGATCGGCAACAAGGCTGGTATTAAAATGCGATGCCATTCTCTTTAAAAATTCCCAGTCCGTCTCATCATACTGAATTATAAACTTTTCCAGCTTTTTGCCCTTAGCAGCCATGTCTATGGAGTCCCCAGGATAGTCGGCAATAACCTTTTTTACAAGATCAGTATAGGCCATATCCTTATCCTGAAATGACCGCCTTTTAAGCTTTATATCCATATTGAAGGTAGAAGAAGCCCCTACAATATCTATATAGTATACACCTCTAGAAGCCTTTATCTCTATTTCAGTTACAATACCTTTAAAAAGCTTGGTAGTAGCAGAATTATCGTCTGTTTGTGTAACTTCAATTATGTCTTTTATTGTTGCCTGCTCCACATATTTTGCTTTATTTTCTTCCGATATAATACCTGATATGTATATCTTTGCATGATCGTTAATGCTTCTCTCCATTCTTAAACTAAGAATGGTCTTAATATCATAAGGTGAATTAATCTTTACATTACCATAAGCTATTGTAGTATTGCTGCTCATAAAATCCCCCCTACCCAAGAAACGTAATAAGAACTTTTCGCTATCTCAATCTGCAGTGATTTCTTTAACGTTTCCATATTTATTTTAATTATTGACCATTATCCGTAATACTAATTAATCCCGCCCACATACACAAAGTTTGTGAACAATCAAGCAATGCAGGCTCCGAATCCACTAAAACATCCTCTTTTACCAAGAGCCATGGTGTCTTCGTATTAGGTTTGCATGGCATCATTTGAAGAACACCACCTGCTGCTGATGTTGCTTTCTGAACATCAGGATTAGCAAGACTGAAGCATAATCCAAAGGAAAATATGTTTTCGTCTGACTTGTAATCCATCATGTTGCCCTGCGGCTTGTCGCAGATAAAAGCATTACGATCCACTTGGAAAGTGCTTATCTGAGTCCCAAATGAACACCTTAACTTTGCTCCATGCACCACATAAGCTGACATAAATTATCCCCCTCTTCTTTCATACCTACTATATTTTAATAAATCACATCACAAATAATATATTTAAATTATCCGGCCTTTTTAGCTGCCTCATCTTCTTTTTTCTTTTCTAAGTCAATAACCTTATCTTCAAAATCAGTTTGCTTCTTTGCTACTTCCTTAAGCTCCTTCATTTCTGTCACTTCTTCTTTATCCTTAATTGTCTTATAATCCTCATTACTGGATAATTTAGCTATTTCCTCACATTTCTCAATTGCTTTTTTATATCTTACTATAGCCTTTTCATATTCTTTGGCCTCGAAAGTCTTTGCGTCCTTAACAAAATCCTCCATTTCCTTCCATTTTGTCTTAACCTCATTTATAAAGGTAGCCAAAAGTTTATCCTGCTCAACTTTCTTACCCTTATCTTTTTCAATTTCCTTTAATTTCTCATTAGCTTCATCCGCTTTTTTTTCTGACTTTTCTGCCATATCAGTATAATAGATCTCATTTGCCAATTTCTTGGCATCTTCAAAAGCCTTTTTCGCTTCAGCAAAATTTCCTTCATCAAACAGCTTATTCCCTTTACTGTACAAATCTATAACATTAAGACAGTTTTTTGTGTTTTTAATTTTTTTATCTAAAATGTTATACATTTCTTCTTTACTAAAAGCAATGTTATCATATTGAGAAAAGAACTTAAGATTTCCCATTGCAGTAGTGTAGCTTGTATTGGCATTCTTAAAATCCTGCTTGTCATACTGTTCGTTACCTTCAAGCATTTTCTTTAATATTGAATGCTTTGTTTCAACTCTTTGAAGTGCTTCCTTTTCATTTATTGCTTTAATCGCTTTTACTGCGTTGGAATATGCCTCTTCAGCCTGACTATACAGTTTATCCTTAATATTTTTATCTCCATCCTGCTCATACTGGAAGGCATCTTTCACAAGGTTTTTCTTTTTAACATTTCGCACAATCAAACCAATTGATGTGACAATTATTATAGGAACGAGGACCATTGCAATCTTTTTAGCCATTTTCAGCCTTTTATCCTGCTTTGGTCCTTCCTTGTAGACTTTATTCATAAGTATTACAGCAACTGTATAATTATCTATAACCTTGCTTTGTCTTGACAGGAATAAGTCCTCAAGACCACATACGATTTCATCCGGCTCAGTGCCTGCTTTTAATGCTTCTACCAGGTCTAGTGTGTCAATATTTTCCCAGAATCCTGCTGTAGACATTATTACAGCATCCCCATCATTCAACCTGAACTTCTTTGATATAAATGGGGTAAATCCTTTTGCATGACCAATAAAGTTTGTCAGATTGTTGCGTTCATCATGAGTATTACATTCTTCCTCCGAAATCTTACCGGCATCAACCATCATCTGAGCAACACTCTGATCCTTACTTCTGAAGCTAAATCCACCATTTCTGAAATGGTAAAGTCTTGCATTGCCGGAAACAACCCAAATAACATGGGTGTAGTCTGTAACCATTATTACCATGCTTGATTTAAGTCTTACACTTGTACTGTTTGCAACAAGTTTTTTATGTACATGCATTATATAATTTTTTATTTTTCTCCTTGACATGGTTGGATTTTCCAAAAAGTATTCAAAAAAACAGTTTGTCGCCAATTCAGCACTCTTAACCTCTTCATCTGAATCCAAACCATCTGCAGCTATATAACATGCATAGTCATCCAATTCTGAATATGCAAAGAAATCTTTATTTGTTCTATATGTTCCTGCTTCTGAAGTAAAGCCTGTTTTAAATTCAATGCTGTTCTTCCTCATTGTTAACCTCCGGCATAACCCCTATATATACTATGTAATAATACCAAATTACATGGTAAAAAATTTAGTAACTAAATTACTGACATACTTCCAAAATAACAATGGTAGCATTATCTTGTTTTGGGAAATTCTTAGCCTTTATCATCTCAATTATTTCTTCGGCAACCTCATATGGCTTTAGCTTTGCCATTAAAATTGTCTCCATTTCAATTTCAGAAATGCTGTTATACACACCATCACTGCACAATATAACCTTATCACCACGTTTAAGCTTAATAGGCTTCTCACATATTTCTATATCCTTTAGAACCTCAGCACCAAGATAACTTGTTATTCTTTTCTTCATGGGGTTATTTAGCATCTGAGCTTCAGATATCTTACCGGATATATATTGCTGTTCTAGCTCTGACTCGAATATATGCTTTTTGTTTAAGTTAATTACCTCGCCATTTCTAAAAAGAGCTATTGCACTATCACCTATAGAAGCCCAATAAAGCATTTCATCGGTAATAATAACAGATACAAGAGTAGTACCTGACCTTGCCCCTTTTGATCTGTCGAGGATAGCCCTATTGCTTATTCGTGATACATTCCTGAAGAAATCCTCTATTGGATAAATGCTATATGAGTTTGAAAACTCATCAGCAAATGTATTAACAGCAATACTTGAAGAAACTTTTCCATTAGTGTATCCTCCCATACCATCTGCCAATACAGCCATAATACCTTTTTCATTTTCTACTGTAGAAAAGCTGTCCTCCTGCTCGTCCCTTTTACCTATCGTCTGTCCGTTACCAATGAGAATGTAGTTATCCTTCTTCGCATTTTTTAAACGCTGCCTTATAAAAATAAGTATACAGACTGCTAATAAAGATACGAGCACAAAAACATATGGACCTTGCAAGTACTCCGTCATAAGAATCATTCCTCTTTATCATCGTTTTCCCAATCAAAATGCACACCACATAAAGGAATAAATATCAATTTGCATTTGCCTATCTCAATAAGATCATATGGTGATAATTCCACAGGTACAAATGCAACCTCATTATTTCTATAGACCATACCTGCACCTTCACCCGGAATAAGATAAAAAACTCTTTGCTTCGGATCATAGCTTATTGATGCATGATTCCTTCTTGAGATTGATATATCTCCAATTATGGCAATATCCATATCATCGGATCTTCCGACAAAATTTCTTCCTTTTCTTATCTTATAGTCTTTTCCTTTTTGCTCGCCATCAATACAAACCAACCATCCAACAACAGGCTCAATACCTAATGGATCATCGGTAGTTTGTGTCTTATCTCCATCCATTACAGGCCTCATAACTTTATTGCCAGATTTTTCTAGCCCCGCATCGCAAAATGGACATTTATTTCCATATCTTTTTGTATTATACATATGCCCATTAGGGCATCTAACCAAATCACTAGGCATGTTAACTCCTCCAACTTTCTAATACTTTTAATAATTATTTCAAAACAAGCTTGGTATTTGCTATGTAAAGCGTATCTCCTGCACTTAATTCGTATTGTTTTCCTGCTTCAAGCTTTAACTTGAAATCATCATTTTCCTTCTTTAATCCGGTACCGTTAGAGGAGCCTATATCCTCAATATACCAGTTATCTTTTGCAAAATTCATTACTGCATGCTGTCTGCTTACCAAAGATGAATATGTGGTTTCAGATAAATCTATATCAACCTCATTTTCATTCGAGTTTTTTCCAATGAGAAGTGATACCTTACCCTTTATATTCCATGTCTTAATACTTGACCCATCATCATCTACCAAAATAACTTTTGTTATACTTGAGCCTTTTGAACTGCTAAAGCCAATGGAAATAAACTTAAACACTCCAAAACAAAGAATCAATATAACAGCAGCATAACCAAAATAGTCAAGTATGGGCTTATCATTATCAATGAAAAATATAAAGTATAATGTACCTAGAGTAATAATAACTATAAGAATATCAATAATCATAATCCAAAGAGCCTTTTTCTTGTCAGAATAGGTCTCCATTTTTTTTTCATTGACAAATTTCTTGATATTATTCTTTACATCGGGTACTTTCCCACTATTACCCATAAAGCAACCCCCTTAAAAAATAATCAAAATTACTTTTTTCTCCTGAATCCAAAGAATTGTTCAAAAGCAGCTGTGGTATCAAGAGGATTTTTTTTCTTTTCCTTTTGTTTTTCAGTTTCTATATTAACTTTGTTGGTTCTGGGATTAAATCCAAAAAACCTTTCAAAGCTTCTTTCAACATCTTCAAAATCAAACTTGGCAGGCTCTGCAGGCTCCGACTTTGAACTTTTTGGCCTTCCTCCCTGATGCTGGGAAGACTCGCCGCTGCCTCCGTCAAGCTTGGTATCATACGATTTCCTTTTACTTTCATCACTTAATGTATCATATGCTTCCTTAATCTCAATAAACTTTTGCTCAGCCTCTTTATTGCCCTGGTTCACATCTGGATGATACTTCTTTGCAAGCTTTTTATATACTTTTTTAATCTCTTCAAGAGTCGCATTTCTTTGTACTCCCAAAATTTCATAATAGTTTTTCATATCAATAATCCTTTCAAAGCTTTTGATTAAAACTGTTAATTTTAATCTACCTCAACCTTTTTAAGTTTAATTCCAAGGTAATCACTTCTAATTATGCTCTCAACTACATCCAGATCTACAATGATAAAGCATTCATGTATTCCATTTACTGAAAATATATGCTCCCCGAGTAACTTATTACTGTCTAGCACCAATCTCTTTATTGTACCATCCGGATTGAACTCGCTCAACCTTGAAAGGCAATCTATCTTCCTAGGGATAACAAGATGGTAGATGTGTGTCTCCATACGCTTGAGATCTCCAAAAACAACAGGTTTATAAAACTCTCCTTTTCCAAACATGCGAAACACCTGTTTGATCTTATCTGATATAAGTAAAACAGGCTTATCAATAATGTCTATATAATCGCATTCGTCCTTTTCCTTTATATAAACCATTACAGGATCTGTATTTAATGCCTCAATATTTGCATTTCTAACCAAATCCCTATTTATTACCTTTGATATTCCTATTGGCTCAGCATAGTTTGTTACTCTATCATCCTGTAATAATATATAGTACTCCATCCTGTTTCACCTGTATTTAAAAAGTTAATTAAATATATTATTTCTTTTTTATATTTTGAAATGGTTTTGAAAACTTAATGCTGTCTTAAGAAATTGTGGTGTAAATACACCATAATTTCTTAAGACATCAAAAACAGTAATTATAGGATTTAAAAGGCAGAAGTTTCTGCCTTTTAAATCCTGCTAAACATTATACATTTATGTAGCAATAAACATAGTCACAAGGAATATCCTTATGCACCATATCCGCCTTCAATCTTAACGTCTTTGATGTTTTCTCTCTTTTGCTTCATTATGAGAGTAAACTTTCCTTCACCTTCAGTATCATTGAATTCTTCAATGTAATCTACACAAAAAGCTTCTGTAAAGGTATATTCCCTCATAACAAAGCTACCAGCAGTTTGAGTAACAACTACATTCTTATATGGCAGAGCACTTTCAAGCGACCATTTTGCCATTTTTTTAGTATCTTCCTCAGCTGCTTGTAATAGATTTCCCCTGATTTCAAGGATTGCTCCAACATCGTGTGATCTTGCATTTGAATCATCAGGAGTATCTGTCTTGTAAACAACAGACTTAATAACCTTCTCATCGAGATTAAAGGAATCTCCTCCTCCGCCTACACTTGCAGGTGTTACAGCTAGTTTGAATGCCATAATTGAACCCTCCTTATTGTTTAATAAATTTGTTTAATATATATTAATACTGAATGCATTAATACTCCATAATTGAAATTAATTCTTGGAAATAATAACTTCCAGATTCTTAACATTACCATTGAATGTTAAATCTATATTGCACATATTTGTCATTTCATCTATTGAATAGTTCAGATCATCACCTGGCTGCACAATTGAATTAATAAACTTGCAGTCAGCCTTCCATACTTCCTTCTGGCTCCTTGGATTGTTACTGAAAAATGACTCAATTTTGTCCTGCTTAAAGTCATTTGTTGTAAATCTTAATATTCTTTCAATATATGTACTTACTGTTGTTTTATATATTGAGTCAAAGCCGTTGTCTGTCATAGCAAGACTTCTAGCTTTATAAACAGTAATTCTCTTAACATCCTTGCCCTCTACCTGTGCATTTTCAGAAGAGAATACAAATCCAAAGCTTCTCTTATTAATTTCATCCTTTATATTATTGGTAAAACCTGTTATTTCCTTGGCCATAGTTGTTACCATTTTTAAGCTGTAATCTTCTCTTTCAATATCAAACCTTACTCCCGGATAATTCCTGCTGGCATTTTTAAATATTTCCTTGAGGTACTCAGGACACTGATATGCAGCTACTATTCCTGCTGCTACATACGAAGCATCAACATAAACCCCCTGTATCCATAGCTTCATTATATCTTCTTTGGAATCTGAAACCTTAACTTTGCCATCTTCAGTCTTCTGTATTATTGTGTCAATAACAACTCCTGATTTGTCCTTGGGAATTATTGTGAAGTTTGGCAGACACGGAATAGCAAACTCACTATAATCCTGTCTTGTCATCATCTGACATTTATCCATGTACTTATCAACACCCATTGTTGCAAGGTTATTAAATGTAGTTTCATCATTTGCCTGGAAGTTGAAGAATACCTGAACCCTGTATTTTTTAAGTACCTGTAACAGTGCTGTAAGAGACTCAAGAGTATTCCCTTCTTTTTTAACTTCTTTATTACCGGAAAATATTGCTCTTCCTATTTTTGGCTTTCCAGCAGACTCTAATTCAATTGCCGGAACAACCCCGAACCATACTGTATTTGAAAAATCATTTTTTGCATTTACTGTATTGAGGTATGTTTCGAGCCTTGGTATATTGTTGCTTTTTACAGTCATATCAAGCTTATTGTTTGAAATGATAAGTGAAGGCTTCATTCCTCTTGTCTTTGTATTGTATTGATCAAAAAACATTTTTACACCAAGTATCTTTTCAACCAAAGGCTTGGATGCTTTAACAAAATCATCCTTCGCTTTTGTATAAAACTCAAGGTATGCTCTGTAATTGGCAATCTCTCTATCAACATCAACCTCTGTCAAAGTAGCAGGCAAGGGACAAAATGTCCTTACCACAAGATCTTTAACATAGGAAGATGGCGAATCGGTAACAGCATCATAATCTGACTGAAAAATTGTAACAAGGCTGTTGTTGCTGTTTTCAGAAGCAAGCATAAGTGCATTGCTTTCTTCTTTAGGTGCTTCAATTATTTTGAGCTCCCCTGTTTCACCTATAGAAAGCATACCTACCGAGACAGCCTGTGCTTCCCCACCATTTTCTCCGCCTCCTAAAAGAAGCCTTGTTTTGATATCTTCTATCGCAAGAGGGAGCATTGCCATAACGTTATTATAGTTCTGTCTTGCTTCTTCAAATTTATAGTTTAATTTATCTCCCAAATCAAGCTTTTTTGGATCGCCCTCATCCAATTCTTCATACTTGTCATAGAGATAGTGTATTTCTTTTCTGGCCTGTCTTATATCATCCATTACCTTTTTCGGAGATATCATATCCAAAACCTTGTCAAACCTGAAGTCAACATTTATAATACCCTGACTTCTTTTTGTGTCTATCAACGTAAAAAGCATTTTAAGGAAGTCATTGTTGTGGTCAAGCTTGATTTCAGAAATATACTCAGGCGGTATATTTTCCGGTCTCTTTAAGGTATAAACAACAGCACCTTTTCCATCATCAGCAGCTGCGTTAAAAAATGAGTAAACACTTGGTGAAAACTTTTCCAGGAACTCATCAAAACTTCTTACAAGCAGCTCCCTGTTAATCTCTTTAATTTTTTCATCATCAAGACTGTCAATCCCCTTGACATCACCTACAAGAGTCAGGAGGTCCAATCTCTCCGGGTTGATTTCTTCAAATAGAATACATCTATTTGTTTGATTAATGATATCCATTTTTATCCCCCTTAGTTTCTCAAATATAAAAGTCAGAATTAAGTAATTATTTAGTAGTATTTTTCAGATAATTAAACTATAATCCACTTACAGAAACAACATCATTTTTGTCTTTTTTCTGTTTTAAATAGAGGCTGAATAATCCTTTTCCTGAGGACGAAGAATATGTTTCAGAGTAATCCACAACAAAAGCATTAGGAAAAGTCACCTTTCTAATAGTTTTTTTATCTTCTCCTATGACCTCAATATCAACATTCCTGTAAGCCTGACCATCATCGGATGGCAACAGTGACCAAGAATAAAGATCTATAGTAGCTTCTCCATATCCTATCTTGCCCACTATTTCAAGTACATTTCCAACATAATTTGATTTTGCATCTGAGTCATTAGGTGTATCAACCCTACAACTTACTGACTCTATACAATTTTCAAGAGTAATACCTCCGGATATTGTTACTTTGAAAGGCATATCTCAGACCTCCCTTATAATTTATAATTATTATATTTATTCATTTTTTAAGCGTTATTTCTTGCTTTTCTGCATTCCATTCTGTTTCAAGTCCCAGTGATTCACTTACAAACCTCAATGGAATCATTGTTCTACCATTAATTATAAAAGGTGCAACATCCAGCTTTGTCATTTTCCCATCAACCATGGCATAGTCAATATCAACATAAAGATCTATTACCTTTGTGCCAAATTTAATTGTAACTTTTCTTTCTTCTCCATTCCATACTGTGGTTGCTCCAATATGATCTGCTATATATTTTACCGGCATTCCAGTTCTTCCATTTCTTATAACAGGCCAAACTCCCTGATCCATCTTATACTCAATACCATTCACAGTATATGCCGATTTATTTACGGTATAGCGAAGAATTGTATCTGCCGGACCTGGAGACGATGTAGGTGTTACTGTTGTTGCTAAACCGACTTCTTCCTTTGTGAGATCAGTATTTTTCAATTTTGTAAAAAGATTCTTGAATACCTTTAGCTTTTCATTTGGTATAGCAGTTGTAACCTTTGTAGCATCATCAGGATCTGCATCCTTTAAATAAAGCGTATCCAAGTGCACAAGCTTTTCAAGTTCAAATGTATCTTTAAGCCTATTATTGTTAATATATAATTCCCTAAGATTTATAAGTCCACTAATTGGTGAAGCATTAGTAATGGCATTAGCACTTAGCTTAAGGACGTTAAGACTCTTCAATTCTTTCAGGGGACTTAAATCCTTTATTTTATTATTTGATACTTCTAACACAGTCATTTTTTGGAATTTGCTTAAAATGCTTATGTCTGATATACCATTATTGTTTAATTTAAGACTTTCAATCTTTGTAAGGTTCTTAAGAGGTTTTATGTCTAATATGCTATTATTCGACAAATCAAGCTTTTTCAAGCTTACCATGTAATTTAGCCCCTCAATTGAAAGAATCTTTTTATCAGTGGCATTAAATTCGTTTATACCTCTTAAATCCTTTGGTTCTATTTTATCATTTTTGTCCTCCTTTTTGATTGCTTTTCTTATAGCTGTTTCTAAATTGCTGTCCAATTTTATATCAAAACTGATGTCAGTTTGTTTTATTTTTTCGTAAAACATCAATATTGGTGTAATAGCATCCAATGAGGAATTGTTGCCCTTAACAAATAAAGCAGTCAACCCTTTTAAGTTCTCAAGGGCAGACAAATCACTTATGTTATTGTTTCTAAGATCCAGATATGTAAGGTTCTCAAAATATTTAAGTTCATCAACACTGGTTATACCCTTTCCTGATAAGTCCAAAGAAAAAACTTCCTGAACATCAAACTTATATATATTCCCTTCAGGTTTTTTTATCAATGAACGTACTATCTCTTCAAAAGTCTTATCCTTAAACTCAATGGGTTTATCCCCCGTTACAAAAATCCTGTTGATTTCAGGTGAAAAACTTACTTCTCCGCCAAACTGCTCAACAATATATTTCAAAGAAATCATATATACATCTTTTTTTTCTTCAATAGGATATGCTCCCATCACATTAAAAGGAACGGTATGAGAAATCCCATTGATGATAATTGTCTTATTCCCTATGGTGATTGTCATCTCCCTGTTCAATTTGGCATATGTCAGTTTATATGTATCGGTGGTAATAGGCAGTACTATAATGCCAAGTGCATCACACAGCTCTTTCATTGGAAAATATGTAATCCCTTCAGATTCAATCGCACCTGGCACTGCCCTAAGTTCCTTGCCATTCACAAACACAGTCCTTTTACTGCTGTCTGCCTGGTTCATAACTCCAAAGCTGTTTATGCATAGTATAAAAACAAGCATCATAACAAGACTTTTAACTGACTTTTTTTTACTACTGAACATTTTTATCTCTCCTCTAATTTTATTTATGCCTTAAAATCTAATTCCTTTTGTCGGCGTTGGTGGTTTCTTTGTCGGTGTTGGTGGTTTTGTCGGCGTCGATGGCTTCTTTGTCGGTGTTGGTGGTCTCTTTGCCGGTGGTTTCTTTGTCGGCGTCGGCGGCCTCTTTGTCGGAGTCTTTATAACCGACTTTGTAGCTGTAGGCCTCGGTGTATTCGTCGGCTGCTGTTTTGGTGTGTTTGTTGGTGCCGCAGTTGGTGCTTCTGTTGATGCCACAGTTGGTGCCTCTGTCGGATCTTCTGTTGGCACAGCTGTAGCAGTCTCTGAGCTTGTGGGCTCTGGAGTCACAGGCTCTGTTGATTCAATCTCAGAAGGAACAGGCGTAAACTCCAACACAGTAGGAGATGTCTCAAGTCCAGATGTACCGCGTTCACCAGGAAGAACAAATGCTACAAATAATATGGCTATAAAATTAAATATTATTAGCCCTCTAATAATATTTAATACTTTAAGATATTTCTCTTTATTATCCATTATATCCCACCCAATAAGCAAATTTATTATGAAGATAAAATCCAAAACAACTAAATTTATAAGATATGGTGATAATGCATTCAATTAAGCCCTTAAATAAAAAATACAAATTATGCTACTTTAACGCAAAATATTTATAAATACCACAATTTTTTCATAAAGTTTTTATCCACTTATTCCGAAATTACTATAATATGTTTACGCCAAAATTTTATCACACGCATTTACTCATGTCAATGTATACCATCTCATGCATTTATGTATTTTCTTTGTATATTCATTGTATTTCGGAGGTGAAAAAACTTCACATCCTCCATAATTTAAGACTAATTTTAATACCAGTATATTACATAATATGAAATCCATGCATTAACTTTTGACATTATGCATGGATTTAATCTTGTCATTCTCTGCATATTTTGGCATCATTAGAAAATAACACCGCAACATTTTAACTGTTCAATTGATGAGAGTTATCGCTTGTGAATTTATGTTTACGTTTCTGTTTAAAGTACTCAAGGTATGTAAAAAGTTTCAGTAACTTAATAGAGCAAAACCTTTTTTTGTAGTTAAGTGACAGATTTTTCATAATAACAGAAGAATATAATCTTGATATCTCATAGTTACAATTCCCAAGTTCCTCAATTTCATCCTTTATACGTCTCTCCTGCGAGTTTTGAGGTGTTATTCCGCTCAAATAATAATATATGGTAGCTGCAACGCTATATACATCAGAGAACTTACCCTGCTTTGAGTCCTTTGAGTAAAACTCCAATGGGGAGAAGCCATGACTGAAGAATATTTTCTTTGTTTTCTTATCCTTATAGTTTACTGCTGCACCAAAGTCTATGAGCACAGGCCCTCTATCTCTATGAAAAATTATATTTGAAGGCTTGATGTCTCTGTGTATAATCCCCTTTTTATGGACATGTTCAACAGCATCCAATAAAGGTATAATAACATCTTTGAAAAGGCTCGGAATAAATATGGATTTTTCTTCTTTCATATGGTTGTTAAGAGTTTTTCCTTCGCAGTATTCCAAAACAATATATCCAGTGTCATTTTCCTTAAACTCATCGATACACTTAACTATATTTTTATGATTGTACTTTTTAAGTATAACACCTTCATTTACAAAGTTATCCACCTCTTCGTCATAAGCCCTCTTGAATGAAGGCATCCTAAAAACCAGAGTCTTTCCATCCATATCTCTTAATACTTTACCCTTTGGATAATACTCCTTAACAATACACTCCATACCACATGTCATATCCTTACATAAATACACAATTGACAAGTCGCTGACATGAAGTTTATTTTTGATTTTATACCGTTCCTTAAGGATAATGCCTTCTTGAAGCCATATATAATCCATTTAAACCTTAACCTCCATTAAACCCAACCAACCCTTGAGGGAAAATTTACTCGCTAAAAATCAACATTAATCCCATTCTTGACAAAGTATAAATTAATAGCTGCACAACTTCTGAGATTATAAAAAAATTAATTGATTTTATAAATAAATAATAACTTTGACACACTATGAAAGTCAATAGCTACCAATGACATGTGCTATTATAAACACGCAATACAAAAGTTATACAACACAAAAATTGTTGATAATTTTATAAAATATGATAAAATAAATTCAAATACATGGAAATCATTACAGAGGTTTAGAATAGATAAAAATTTATTATATATCAATATATTTTACTTGATTTTCGATGAAGAAATGGAGGGGGTAAAATGTCAAACATTTTAGCAGGTCATGAAATTCAAATATTGCCATATGATATTCATCCCACTGAATTAACTATTGTTAGAAGGATTAATGAGCATGTAAAAGTCCACTTTACCGCCATTGTTCCTGAAGGACAGAAGGATAAGTATATACAGATGACAGATATACAATCCAAAATTGAAATTAATCATACCGGAAAATCTTCTTCCACACAGCTCTTTAAGGGAATAGTGACCAATATTGAGGTTAAAGCTTTTAGAGATGTTTATTATCTTGAGGTGGAAGCTGTATCTTATTCATTCAATCTTGACATTAAGTTTATTAAACGCTCCTTCCAGGATAAAGCAATGGCATATACCGATCTTATCAGGAACGTGATCAAGGATTATTCGGGTGCGGACTTTATTGATGAAGTAGCTAAAAGCTCCAAACTTGAAAAATTCATTATCCAGTATGATGAAACTGATTGGGAGTTCTTGATAAGAATGGCTTCACACTTTAATACCGGACTTGTTCCCGATCCCATATCCGATAAACCTAAGTTCTGGTTTGGAGTGCCCCAGGGAGGCAGTAAGGAACTGGACGAGTTTAATTTCAGCGTTTCTAAAAAAATAAGTGATTTCAGATACTCATCTGAAAACTTTATAGAAGGTATAGATGACAAGGATTTTATATACTACAAAGTTGAAACTGATAAAGTATTAAATATTGGAGATTCTGTTAGTTTCCAAAGCAAACCTCTTTATGTGTGCGAATCTATTGGGAGACTTTTAGATGGAGTGTTCAAGCATGAATGCACTCTATGTCCTAAAAAAGGTCTAAGTCAAGACCTTATTCTGAACGAAAAAGCAGTAGGCTGTTCAGTGGAAGGTAAGGTAATAGAAATAAAAGAAGACAACATAAAGGTTCATCTTGAAATAGACGAAGAACAGCCAAAAGAAAAGGCATATTGGTTTCCATATTCTACAGCCTATACCACAGAAGGCAACACCGGCTGGTATTGTATGCCTGAGCTTGATGATCGCGTTAAGTTGTACTTTCCTACCAACAAAGAAGAAGAGGGAGTCATTACTGACTCAATTAGAAGGCGTACAAAGGGTGGAGACTTTATAAAGGATCCCGATGTAAAGATATTCAGAACCAAATTCGGCAAACAAATACTTTTTAACGACAAGGAAATTGTTATCTCTACAAAAGATGAGGAATTGAAAATCACCCTTAATGAAGATATAGGAATTGATATATACAGTGCAAAGGATATTAAAATAGTTGCAGATGGGGGAATTTCCATGACATCCGAGGGAACGATTCAGATGTCTGCAACAACCAGTATCGGAATCAAATGCAAGGAAAGCCTGATCGAAATGAATGGAACTACTTTTATAAAAGGCGATAAGGTTAAGGCCAATTAATTGGTCTTAACCTAAATAAAAACCCTGAGCTATTTTGTTTATATTTGACTACTATATTATTATATTAAAATAACTCAATTATTAAAGTAACTCAATATTATTTTATTAAGGAAGAAACAATATGGAAGACATGACTAACCTAAAGGATGTACTAATTCCCGAAAGATTAAGCAAGATGAAGGACTTGCAGCAGCATAAGCTTTTGAATGACATTATGCGGGATTTTCTTAACAACCTTATAGATTATCAGGATACTGCCAACAAAAGGCTTGTTGAAAGGGTCTTTAGTGAAGTTCAGGATGTCGAGAGCAGATATGATATATTTGTAACAATTTCTAAAAAAGAAGATGTTAGTCCTATAGATGAGTTTTTATTCCCTGTTTTCCCTGAAGATCTTGAGGTTAAAGAAATAAATTCTTTGGAGATACTAGATGGAATAAAAAAAGGAGAGGACATAAAGCTATCTACTATATTTTTAAAATGCGACTATACGGTTATAAAGGAAATAGCTAAAAGTGCCCGCAAATTTTCTGGTGAGATTATTACAGACAGAAAAAGATACAGGATTAAAGTCAAGCTTGTTCAGAACAAGTCCTATTCAGAAGAAGTGGAAAACCTATATAATATTTTCCAGAAAAACAGCGTTGCCTGGAAGACTCTTAACAATCCCTACCTTAATAAGTTCTTTGATGTAATTCTTACAGGATGTGAAGGTATGATTGAGGAAGATGAGGAAATTCAGAAAATAACCTTTAGTCTGGAAGAACATGAACAATACAAGATATCAGATATGGTACTTTTGTGGAATGTCCAGAAGCTAAACCTTAAAAGTGATGGATTTCCAATGCCTGCTATCGATAACGTCAACTTCGAGCACTCCATATCATTGAGCAAGCTAGGCTATGAAAACGGTTATCTGGTAGATGTAAATGAAGCACTGGTAAAATATATCAAACGAACTGAGGAAGACCTTATAATTATATCACCTATGGAATTAGCAAGCACTTGGGACATTATCAAAATAACTCAGAATCCGGAGGAAGAAAAGAGAAAGACCAAGTATGAGCTTGTATCAAACCGTCGTAAACCTGGGTTTATAAATAGATTTGCTCAAAAACAAAGCTCGATTATAAGGACTAAGGGGGAGATATCTAGAATTACTAATTCATTTGATGTTTCCAAGTATTTTGAGCTTTTAAGCATAGAAATTCTCCCAGGCAAAGTCGGTTCATCATCAACCTATGACTTAAATTCATTTATAATAGATGACATCAGAATAGGAAATGACAAAAAGATCATGCACTTAAAATTTAAATCGAATTATATGGATAATTTCCTTATCCATGACCATTTAAGCTTTATAGTGTCTGAAATCCAGATGTATTTTCCCGAATATGAATGTGAAGGGGAGCTAATATGAATTATATCTGGGATATTATAATAAAGGCACGGCAGCTTGGAATAGACGAAACAAAAATCAAGTTTATTGCTGCTAAAAGTTATTCTCCATATATGGAGCTTAGCAATGAAAATATAAACTTCAAGGATATTGAGCAAGAAGTTGAATTAAACCCATATTACAGGTTTTTTGAAATTTTTAAATACTTTTTCAGCCTGGATAATTTTGAGGATCTCGAGCTTAGGGAAACATTATTCGATATTGCAATCCATTTTCTAACAAGCATTGACCTCATGTCAGGTATGAATAAGAGAGAATTCTACTCCAGGTTTATCATAGCAGATATTAATAACGGCCTCCTTGGAAATGAAATCAAGGAAGGCTTTCAGTTGTTTGACAGGATGGATAAAATCGTTATTGCACAGAACATTATCAGGCTGTACATAACCAGTGAGGGACTTTATCTGTTGAAAGACACTGTAAGGAGGATTTTCCATAAATCCACCATTTATGCCAACTATGAAACAATTGACGAATTGTTGTTCTATATACCTTATGAGCGAAATGATCTTAATGTAGCTAAATTCGAGTTTATAAAGACCATTTTCCTGCCCATAAACTTCCGGGTGGAAGTATATTGGATGGATCACTTCGGCATTATAGGTACTGAAGAAACTATGAAAATAGATAAAATAGCACTATATTGATATTTATATTGATAAATTTTAGGGGGGGATTCATATTAGTATACATTTAAACGGTATAAAAAGACTATATAAAAAGGCTGAGCTTAATGAGATGACGACCTTCCAGCTTCGTACCATCTGTTATGATGAAAAACTGGTAAGAGGAATTGTCGATCACCTTGACAGAGAGAAGCTTATTAGCACCATCCTGAAATTCAGAAGTGCTGAGGAGAGTCTTCTAATAAAAGACTACAGGGAAGCCGGCTTCGAAAAAATCAACAAAATAATTAAAAAATACCTTGTTACACCAATACAAGACAGGGATAAGATTAAAATACCTGCAAAAATAACCTTATATAACGATATCGGCCTTAAAAAGGAAGATATGTACAGGATTGAGATTGATAACGAAATAGAAGAGTCCAACGTACTGCTTATAAATGAAAACAACAATCTTTGCGGGATATTTAACCTGGTTAAGGATCTAACAAAAGAAGATTCTTACTTTCTTGTTGTTAACAACAACCTGAAGATTGAGAAAATAAACAGTAAGAATTATAGCTTCCTGTTCTTCAAAAAGGATGATTCGGAATATCTTTACAAAGTATACTACTCGGACAAGCCTCTCCCCACTCCCAATCTGCAGTACTACAAAATTCCTGTAATAGATTTGGAATTTAGAGAGCTTGAAGAAACCGATACTGTTCTCGCAATCGACTTCGGTACCTCCAATACCACAGCAGGTGCCTTCTTGAGTAGCAGCTATGTATCATCTCCATGCTATAATGATATTCTTAATGGGAGAATAAAGCTTAATGAAATAAATGTCGTTAAGTTTCTTGATGTTACAAAAAAGGACGAAAAATGGATTGACATAATACCAACATTAGTCTATGTTGCAGACTGCTCAGATCCTCAAGATGTCAAATACATATATGGGTACGAAGCAAAAAATATATTAAGAAGATATGATTATACAGGAAATGCAAGTTTTTTCCAGGGCATCAAAAGATGGGTCAACAATTACCATAAGATGGAAGAAATCTATGATGAAAAGGGACATACTGCGTTAGTTAGTAGAGGAGATATTATTAGATCCTATATAAAGTATATAATTCAAATTGCTGAGCACCAGTTTAAATGCAAATTTAAAAATATACATATCTCAAGCCCTGTTAAGCTTAAACAACAATTCTTGGAGATGTTCCAGGAAATCATACCGGAATACAGCCTTGAAATCGAAGATGCCCTTGATGAAGGAATTGCAGTATTATACAACACAATTGCAGACCAAATCGACAAAAACAAGTACATTGACGGTGATGAGTATAACGCACTAATAATAGACTGCGGGGGTGGTACTACCGACCTTTCCTCCTGTTCCTTCAGAATAGAGGAAGGTTATATATCCTACAAGATTGATATCAACACAACCTATGAAAATGGTGATACCAATTTTGGAGGAAACAATATAACATATAGAATTCTGCAATTTATGAAAATACTTTTTGCCCAGTACTATAAAAATAAAAATGAAGTATTTGATATTGACCACCTTATAGACCTGCCTAGCGGAGATATATTCAGGTATGTTGACGAATACGGTGTTTCTATGGTATATGAGCGGTTTGAAAATTTTTATAAAGAGGCAGAAAAAGTAATTCCTACAAGGTTTAAGGAATACGAAAACAAGTTAAGCGAAGATTACCAGAGAGTTAAAAACAATTTTTACTTCCTTTGGGAAATCGCTGACAATATGAAAAAAGAGTTTTTCCAAAAAACCAACATACTTAGAAACAAGTTTAATTGCACAGACATTGACGGTCAAGAAAGTGATCTTCATATAACAACACTAAACAAATGGTGCCTTTCAGTTATAGATAAAGGTAATTTTAAGTCAGTTTATGAGGTACCTGATATTGTATTTAATATAAAAGAAATCAATAAGCTTATAAAAGGCGATATATACGAAATCGTTAGGAAGTTTCTGGATACCTTCTACCAAAACAGAAAGCTCCAGGATTACTCTATTATAAAGCTAACAGGCCAATCCTGCAGAATTGATATTTTCAAAGAGGCGTTAAAGGAGTTTGTACCGGGAAGAAGTATTGAGTTCAAGCAAAGGAAGGAAGATGACGAGAGCATTCCCGATCTTAAGCTGTCCTGTTTAAGAGGAGTTTTACGTTATCTCAACTCAAAGAAGATCGGAGATATTGAAGCAGTAATAAGAAACAATGTTCCTGTTATTCCATATTCCGTTAGTGCTCTTACCTTTAACAAACAGGAAAAGATGTTGATATGCAGCTTGGATAAGGTTACTCAGGCAAAAGGCTTTATATCAAGACCTATTGGAGTATTGGAAATAGAATTTTCATTAAAGAGCCATGAGGGTGCTTTAAGGCAGAAGTATATATATAAAAATGATTTCAACGACTATAAAAGGATTTTGCCTGAAGAAATAACTCAAGATTATCATGGAAAAATAATGCAGGAGGATACAGATACTATACATAATGGTGAAATTCGTTTTTTCCTCTATGCTCATGATAAAAACTGGGGCTTCCATGTGGTACCCATTGCAAGAAAAGATGACCACCTATATATCGGTAAAAAGAAATTCTTCGCCTTTGAGGATGATTTATCCGAGCTTGATTTCTTTGACGGTTTAAAATAGTACGGTCTGGGGGAGGCGTTAAAATTGTTTTCAAATATTTTCCCTAACTTTGGAAAGGGCAGAATACTAAAGAAGGAAATGTTGGAAAATTTAAGAGATTTTCCAAGAAGTTTTTTCGACATCTATTTTAAGGAATATTCAAACGGTATAATTGCAGGTACCGACATACATATCGGCGGTAATAATATTACCGTGAAAAGCGGTATTATTAAGCACAATGGCCGGATTTACATGTTAACAGGTGAGTATGAATTTCCCTATTACAATACAAACAAGGAAGTTGTAATAAAGGTAAAATTCCTTGGAAGCAGTTCTGAAGGAGACTTCAGCACTCATAAAACCAAAATTTTTATTGATGATGTCATTGAAAAAAGTGAAGATGAACTGGAACTCGGTAGGTTCAAACTTCGTGAAGGTGCAATACTCAGATCGGTATATACCGACTTTTATGACTTTGCTACTGAATTTAATACAGTTAACATTATAAATGCAGAGTATTCAGGCTATGGTAAAAGCACTCTAAGTCCAGACATACTGAGGTATTTTTCCAGGATAGTGCTAAAGCACAACTCAGAAAACATTTATGATGTCAGCTTTGCAATGCATTGCATAAGCGAAAGTGAAGTTACAAGGGATATGATCATATACTATATAGCAAACAGGCTTAAAATTGAATATAAGGATTATACCAATTTAGAGATATACAAGTATTTAAAGACAATTGTCAAGGAAATTGAAAGTGGCGTTAAGAGAGTTGAGGCACGCCCAAACAGGCCTAACAGAATTATTGTTGATTGATAAAAGCCGGGAGAAATAATTCTCCCAGCTTTTTTAGTGTAAAAGTCGCTATATTTTATGCCCATCATAGAACAATCTCCAGCTTTATAAGCTTCGCCAGTACCTTAACATCTTTCTTAAACAGAGTTGTCGTTACAAGACTACTCCTATTGCTTACAACCAGAAACTTTGAGGCATCAATAGATTTGACCTGCCTTACAACCCTTCTTCCATTTATCTCAACAAAATATATTCCGTCTTTCTCAAATTCATGTATACTGTGACACAGGGCAACATCACCATTGCTTATCCTAAAACCTGTCATATCGTCATCTTCTATGGACAAATAAAACACCTTATCCTTTGGATATCCTTCAACTTTGTTGGAAATTATGGGCACCTTTCTGATTTCAACAGCCTTGTCCATCTTATAGTTATATACCGGGACTGTCGCCAAAACTCCTGCTAATGCATCATTCCAAATATCTTGAACAGGCTTTTCAACTATCCTGACTACTTTAGGATCAGGTTCCGGCTTATTGTATTTTTCATCATCATATAAATCAACCTTGCCTATTTCTTTCCTTAATGCCTTGGATATTTTGTTTACCAGTTCTTCACTAAGTATTTTCTTACCTGATTCTACATCTATCATATAGGCTTCAGATACACCCACAATTTTTGCAAGCTGCTTGTGTGTCATACCCACTTCCTTTCTAAGTCTGCTGATTTCATTACCTAATCTGCTCATATATATTCTCCTAACTATATTAATACGTTATTAATCTTACATTTAGCAGAGCAAAATAACGAACGCTTCACCGGAATTTTGCGATAGATAAATGTAAAAGATTAATCGCATTTAATTTACATGAAGTTTTCAATATTTATTATAAAATATGTTTATTGTTTTGGAAACACAAAACACAAATGCCCTTATCAGAAAATATTATTTGATAATTATATTTAATGTTAACATTTTATGATATAATTATAATTTGTTCCAGTCCGTATTGAGCTAAATTGCTATTTTATAATCAAAAAGATTTAGATACATATAATAAATTATATAAAGAGCTAAATTCGTTGATTAAAAATCAGGAAACGTGGAAAAAAAATATATTGAAAAAATAAAATTATTAACTAAATTAAATGCGATTAATCTTTTACATTTATCTATCGCAAAATTCCGTTAAAGCGTTCGTTATTTTGCTCTGCTAAATGTAAGATTAATAACGTATTTAATATAAATCATTGTTAATTAATATTAGACAACTAAAGAAATTATATTAATAGAAGGAGATACAAGTGGAAAATTTAATTTTTAAAGATTTAAACCTTTCTGAAGAAGTTCAGAAAGCTATCGCAGAAATGGGATTTGAGGAGGCTACATCCATTCAGTCCCAATCCATACCTCACATAATGGAAGGAAAAGATGTAATAGGACAAGCCCAGACCGGAACCGGTAAAACCTGTGCCTTCGGCATACCAGCCATAGAAATGCTTGATTCCAGTCTAGAAAGTATTCAGGTTCTTGTGCTCTGTCCAACAAGAGAGCTGGCAATACAATCGGCAGAAGAACTTAAAAATGTATCAAAGTATAAGAAAAATGTTAAGATACTGCCTATATATGGAGGGCAACCAATTGAGCGTCAGATTATGGCACTTAAAAAACGTCCTCAGATAATTATCGGAACTCCTGGCCGTATTATGGACCATATGAGAAGACATACCTTAAAACTTGCTAATTTAAAAATGGTTATTCTTGATGAAGCAGATGAAATGCTCAATATGGGATTCAGAGAAGATATAGATGTTATTCTGGAAAAAGTTCCTGAAGAAAAACAAACTATTTTATTCTCAGCTACAATACCAAAAGAAATATTAGAGCTTACTTCAAAATATCAGAAGAATCCAATTCACATAAAGGTATCACATAAGGAACTAACTGTCCCCAGTATTGAACAATATTACCTGCAAGTTAGTGAAAGTGCCAAGCTCGAAGTACTTTCAAGGCTTATAGATACAAATAATATAAAGCTATCCCTTGTATTCTGTAATACTAAAAAAAGAGTTGATGAGCTTGCTATAAACTTGCAATCCAGAGGCTATTCAGCCGAAGCTCTTCATGGTGATATGCGCCAGGAGCAAAGAGATAAAGTTATGAACAGATTCCGAAAGGGTAAGTTTGATATTTGTATCGCCACCGATGTGGCTGCTCGTGGTATAGATGTTGATGATGTTGATGCAGTTTTTAATTATGACATTCCAAATGATGAAGAGTATTATGTTCACAGAATAGGAAGAACAGGCCGTGCAGGCAGATCGGGAAAGGCATTTACATTTATTACAGGACGTGAAATATATAAACTTCGCGATATTCAAAGATACACCAAGTCGTCTATAACCCTTATGAAGCCTCCTACTTACTCTGATGTTGAAGAGAATAAAATGAACAGTATGGTTGAGTCAATTAAAAAAGCCATAATTGACGGTCAATATGATAAATATATAGGCTATGTTGAAAAAATAGTAGATACATTAAACGACCAAAACACCGAGGAACATTTCATCACATCCCATGATGTTGCAGCCGCATTACTAAAGCTCTACGCAGCACAAACAGGTAAGCAGATACTGCCTATTAAAGAAATAGATGACGAGTCTCCTGCTTTAGATGACGAAATGGTCAGGTTATTTATCAATATAGGAAGGACTAATAAAATTCAGCCAAGGAATATCGTTGAGAGTATAGCATCTTCAACAAGCCTTCCTGGTAAACTTATTGGGGCTATTGAAATATTCGACAACTATACATTTGTTGAAGTACCTAGAGAGTATGCCTCTGAGGTCCTCGAATCAATGAAAAACTATAAAATGAAGGGTAAAAAAATTAACATAGAAAAATCTCGGCCTAAGAAGAAACCAAAAGTCAGTAAGTCTGTGAAAAACTAGTTTTTATGTTTTCCTGATTAAAGTACTATCTTTAATAGAATGCTCTAATCATGTATATATTTTGCAATATTCAAATGATACAAAGGCTTATATTGCAAAATATATACTGTTTGTACAGCTTTTTATGTACAAAATTATGTCCAACTATGCTTGTGATAAAAAATCAAGATATGATTGATGTTTGCTTTTGAAGAAGTTTAATGCATAATGAAACAATTACATCGATTTTGCTATAATGACATTCGGAATCGATCTTAATTTGTCCTTACGAGATTGTAAAAACTGTATTTTGTTTCTACTCATTTTGCTTAACAATTCAGTATCAATGCTGTCATCCTCATGAAGTTCATTGACATAGACAAGAAACTCGTTACACAGTTTAACCAATTCTAGTTCAATATCCATATTAACCCCTCTCCAATGAATTATAGTATTAACATAACTTACATGACTATTTTATGGAATTGCCAAATTTTTGTCAATAATAATGAGTATTTTTATTAAAAAATAAAACACTTTAAACCTAAATTTACCAGCCGCTAATCCTTACTCTTATAGGATCAACCACCAACTGAAGACCAAGTCTAAAGTGTTTTACTAATGGATACTACTCTGACAACCTGTTTTCCATAGTCTTTTGAGTATAAATCATAATTAAAACATCCAACTCCTGACTAATTCTTAAAATATCTTCTGTACTTCCTGACTCCATCACTTCATGAAGCTTGCATCTTAGGTCCTCTAATTGTTCAACCATAGTCACCCCCAGAATAAAATAAATATTAAAATTATATATAGGAATTTCGTTTTATAACTAATATTGCTATAAAATGTTATTCCTTTTCATCAAATAATATAGTCATCTATATTAAATACGTTATTAATCTTACATTTAGCAGAGCAAAATAACGAACGCTTTAACGGAATTTTGCGATAGAAAAATGTAAAAGATTAATCGTATTTAATCTAAATAATATTGCATTTACATAAATTTCAATACCTTTAGTACATACATATTTTAAAATAACATTTTATACATGTCAATACAATTATTCTATTTTTATACTTATTATTCCATTTTTTATCTGATTAAATATTCCCATGTCATTTTTTACGGTGATTTCTTGGAAAAAGTGATAAATGGACCTGATTAATTAAGAGCATTCTATCAAAAATTATCGAATGAAATATCCAGAATGGGGTATTTTTTGGCATCTGTATCATCGAAGTGCCACCATTCACTCCTTATTCTATTAAAGCCGCATTTAACCATTATTTTTCCCAGTAGTTCTCTATTATTAATTTGTTCCTCAGAACAATCCATATAATCAAGCCTTGCTCTTTTTGTAAATTCGTCATAATTTGATGGCATGCTTATTTCTGCTCCTGATTTGTCCACCAGCGTCAAATCAACCGCTGCACCTCTATTGTGATTTGAGCCCTTTTTAGGATCAGCAACATAAGATTTATCTGATGCTGCATCCCACAATATCTTCTGTGCTGAATAAGGTCTGTATGCATCAAATATTTTAATGGTGTACCCTAACTTTTTGAACTCATTATTTGCCTTTATTAACTTTTCGGCAGTATTTTTATGTATGATACATTTGGCAGAAGGATATATTACTTTCTTTGTAAAATTATCCTCTGTGGCATATTTTATATCAATAATAAATGTATTATCCAGCTTCAATAACCCTACAAGATCATTGGTTGTTGCCTTATTTAACTTGGATTTATCCGGTGTTGGTGCATTCACTACAGGTGTATTTGGTATTGATGTATTCATGATAGGCGTATTCATAATTGGTGTGTTCATGATTGGTGTATTTAGTGTTGGTGTATTTTGTATCGGTGTATTAAATTCCGCCCCGACCATTTCCTTATTATTTAACGTCGGTGTAACTGACTTTTGTATAATATCTAAATGTTTAGTTGGAGTTGAAAAGCCGGACATTGCAACAGGTGTAGTTTTATCTGGAGCATCATCTTTTGTGTATAATATGTTACTATATAATACAGAAAGTATTATAAAAATGGATAAAAATAAACAAAAACGCTTTTTGGTCATAGTATTCACCTTTATTCACCTTTGTGATAATTGATTTATATTTTTAGTTGTGATATCATGAATTGCTGGTAAGGGCATTTCAAAAAATACATTGTTCAAGTATTTTTGCGAAATATCATCAATCCGGCCAGACATAAATATTATATTTCGCTTAAATTCTCAAGTGCCACGCATTTGAGACTTTAAGATAAATTTAGTGCTTCTTTAATGCTATCCTGCAAAAAGGATCTTGAGGACTTAGTCCCAAGGTCCTTTTTGCCTAATCTACATATATTAACCCGGTGTTACTTCCTGTAATAGATTTTCCACCATCCGGTGTGACAATAAAAGTGTTTTCTATTCCAACCATTCCAACATTTTTAATCCCCTTCTTCGGTTCAACTGCAAATACCATATTCTCTCTTATAGGGTCATTGAAGCCTTCTGAAATAACCGGAAGCTCATCTATCTGCAAACCGATTCCATGACCGAGGAATTTAACCTTTCTTTGTCCATAACCCATAAAATTATCAAGAAACATGGGACTTAATCCACTCATCACAGTCCTATAAATATTTGCAGGCGTTTCCCCAGGCTTTAGCATATCGGCAATTTCGTACTGTATACCAACACACTTTTCATGTTCCTCTATGGCTTCCCTAGGAAGCTTTTTCCCAAACATATAAGTCATGGTCATATCAGTATGATAGCCTTGAGTGCCGCATCCAACATCTATAAATACCAAATCCCCATTTTTAAGTTTTCTCTCCCTGCTTCCTAAAAGGGGTGCAGCAGGCTCCAAACCCACATGTCCGCCAGGACCGTTAAAATACGTAGGATATAATGAGCTTTCACCAAAGCAAACATGTCCTATCCCAATATCAGTGTCAAACATGCTAAAACGTCCTATCCCATGGTGACCTTCTTCAATCAGGACAGCATATAGCTGAACTGCCAGCTCTGCTTCACTCATACCCTCTTTTAGCAGCAGCGGAATTCTCTCCTCAAGAACCCTTCTATGTATTCTCCCTGCTTCTTCCATTAAAGACAGCTCATACCGACTTTTTACCGCTCTAACAGCCAAAACCTGCAAATCAAGGGATCTAAACTCCTTAAAAGGAAAGTATTTCTGAAACCTTTGATAATATGCCAACGGAAGTATTTCTGTTTCAATATATACTGTATCCGGCAAATTCTCATATTCTTCTGCTGCATCTCTAAAGCTTCCCATCTGTCTTAAGTTCAAAAATACTGATTCCATTTTTGCCCGTTCGAAACTTTTCCTTATCCAGTATACTGCGTCATTGTCCCTTGGTATTATGAGTATTCCTTCCTGCATAGTTCCGGTAAAATAATATTGATTTATTTTGCTGAATATAACAGCAATCTCCCAATCAGGCTTATCCTTATCCATCCTGTCCCGGAATCGTTTCATCCTAATATCCAGCTCTTCTTTCGGCACCTTTCTTTCCATATCTCTTCTCCTAAAAGTATAATTGCTCTTTAATTTCTATCATTATTATACGATATAATATTTAGGTATATATTATATATTAATCCATTTTTAGAATTTATGAAATAGCTACTTTTTAACAATAATAAACAACAAAGGGACTTTTAATTATGAAAAAAATTCTGCTCGCAATATTTACCATTTACATATTGACAGGTCTTATAGCCGAGACCAATACGGCAACTAATAATGCACCTCAACAAGCTGTAGTATGGCAGGGGTCTAATGTATATGTTGCATTTAAGCATACCCCAAAAGTAGACATACATTTAGTTTTTGGTCCGTGCGGAGTCAATAATTCCTTTAATCTAAAATCTATTTATATAACAAATAATCCCTATAGAGTCAATCCATGGATTACCAGTTAATCAAAGCTTTTCTTAAAATCAAATACAGACTGGCTTGGTCCATATATTGTAAAATCTTTGACTAAAGGTGACAAAAGCCGCCCTGTTTTCACCGGAGGTTGGCATGGAAGCAATGGTAATGGCACAGGTATGGCCACTTCAAAAATGATCAGTCTCTCTGTAACGGTAAATGGTAAAGCTATTTCAAAAAACAAAACATATTACGGAAACGTAGAAGTTAATGTAGAAAATTTGATTCAAGCATATAACACTATAAATTCAGGTATTTGTGTACTAAAGGAAGCGGTGAAATTAAGCTTCACACCAAAAAAAGTCGGAATAACCGTCACTGCTACTGCATTGGAAGATGTTCTGCTGGAAAAATACTACGGGCTACAGGTTCAATCCTCCTCCTGGCGAGGTCAAATTGTTTACAGTAATGGAAAAACAGGCACTTATGGCAAATACTCCGATTCAGGCCCTGCTTCAAACTCAATTGCTGAATCCTTCACAATCACATCACAAAATGGAGCGTATAAGCTTAAGGCTAAAATAGATAGAGAATATGGCCTTGGCAAGCTTGAATTCCTTTCCCCTCAATTGCCATCAGCCTTTGCCGAGTCTTATGGCAAAGTATATTTCAATCTTATCAACGGTAAACCTGTAGAAGTTTTAAAAGGAAAATCCCTTGGATGGAGGGGAAGTTATGAATTTTTATAGTGGCATGGAATTCACCTTAATCTTGTATTTCCATTCATCAAAATAAAAATTCCTGCTGTCGCTTTCAATTTCACCTCTTTGAAAATCAACTGTATCAGCCCTTAAATATTTCTTCCAAGGCTTTAATTGTTGACAATGGCCTATATTAGCTACCATCCTGAAATAATCCATATTACCAAAATAAAAATCTCTTATTTCCTTACTCTTTTTACTATCCAACGCATCCGATACAGATGTAAAATACACTCCCATATAGGTATCAACCGGAATCCACCCGTATGGATCAATATAGATTTCTGCCCAGTCATGGATAAACTGCCTGCTTTTATAGGTTGTAAAACCCGACTGCCAGCGAGCCGGTATTCCTTCACTCCGGCATAGACTCATAAACAAAAGAGTCTGCTGTCCACAGTCCCCATAACCACGCTCCATAGTATACTCACTTATATTTCTTATGGTGGAATACTCAACAGCATAGCTGTATTTTATATTATCACAAATCCAATTATAAATTTTGTATGCTTTTTTATATGGATTGGTTTCGTTACCTGTAATTTTCTTCGCTAAACTGGTTATTTCATTACTAAAAGAAATATGCTGGTCCTCAGCGGTATATTTTTTATAAAGCTCACTCTCAACATCGTATTTACCCACATTTAACGGATCTACCTTTCTGTAATAGCTATAGGCAGTGTAGCTGTACACAATTTCAAAGGGTAAAGGCTTGCTGCTTGTGGCAGTTACCTCAAAGTAAGCCGATCTTATTGAGCTTTTTTCATTATCCATTGATTTAACCGGATATGAGGTTGATATTAATTTTATATCATTCTGGCTTTCTAAGCTTATAGGGTAGGGAAGCCAGCATGAAAGCTTATCACCCTTATTTACAATACCGTTATTTAAGGTTAGGCTGTGGCTTATCTGTGTTTTCATTGGGAGTCTCACAACACCGTCGCTTGATGCTTTTCCGTTTTTTATCGAATTGACAGCAGTGTATACCTCGTTAGCAAAATTTAAGTTCCTGTTATAATCCACTCTTCTTGCATTGAGCTCCGGATACCTGAAAAACAGGTTGCTCCTACTAGAATTCATGAACATTTTTCTGCTATTGATGATCCTAAAGTCAAATCTGCCTTCCATCAGCCATCTGTCAAACTCACTTTTATTTAATCCTTTTATGCTTTTTGAAAGCTCATTAAAGAGACTGTTCTCATCAAGCTTATAGCCCAAAGGAATACGCCTGTTTCTCTCAATTTCATCATTTAACAGCTTTAATTCCATCTCGCTTATACTGGATTTGAATTTTGTAAGATAGTCTGTAATAAGCTTTTTAGCAGTTTCAAACTCGCCATTCTTTTGCTTGCCTTCCACTTTCACCAATAGCTCGGTAACCGACATCAACTGCTTAAAGTAAGGAGGCGACAATAAAGTAGAATGGTTTTCATCTTTATCAGGTGTAAAATTACTATTTGGTTGATCCTGTACTCTATTATTATTCATAGAACCTGCAGTCAAAATTATAAATATCACTGCAATAACTGATATAAGCTTTTTAGCCAATGTTTCCAACTCCTTTTTAATGGTTGCCAGAATGTAGAATCTTTTTTGTAACATATATAATTTTAATTATTTTAATATATACAATTGTTATGATAAAATTATTAAGGCAAATGTATATGAATAAGGAATTGTTGTTTAATAATTATATATTAATTATAGAATAAAGCTGTATAAAAAAGCACCATTATTTTTTTCCGAAAGGAACATTAAATATGTCAAAGTACCTGAATTTATTTTTTAACAAAATCAACGCAACTAAAACAGAGACAGAAACAGATACTTTGGTTAAGCTTCTTCCTGCTATCTCCAAGGACTTATGTTCTATTGATTTTGTATTTGAAGACATATTGCAAAATGAGAATCCTTTTTCTCTGCATATTAAATTTAAATATACCACGGAGTTTATCGACCTTTTACTTTCATCGGGTCTGGTATTAAATCTGTCATATGAACATATTTATAAGAAATTAAATCACAAAAAGGATTCTATACAACAAAACTATTACAACAAACAAAAAGAAAGTAATGATTTAATAAGCTCTCTGGTGAGTATACTCAAAGCACCTGAAACCTCAATAGATTATGACTTTTTAGAAATAATAACTAAATTGGATGAGGCTATGCATTTTCCGGGACGAATTCCAAACAAGAAATTCCTTGCAAAATATAACAAGACCATTGAAGCTGCTCTTAATTGCAGGATTTTTGAGAATACCGAATTGGCATTGAATTTGGATATTGATTTTGACGAATCCACAGATAATGATTCTGAACTGGCTTTTGATATTATTAATTGTGTATTGAATTCGAGCAATAATATTTGCAAGAGCTATTCATCATCTAAGGATAGGACATTGTTCTGTGAGTATTGCAAAGTTTTTATATATGATTTATGCAATTATTTGATAAAATATAAGTATGCTTCCTTGGATAAACCAAGGCAGGATATATTTATAGATTATTACACCAATTCATGTGCCTTTTTATTTGACATACCCTTATCCAACGAAGGTGAATACATGTTTAAAAGGAGTATAGAGAGTGATTACAGAATAGACCATTTTATAAACACTGACAGTGAAAATATGTGTTATAGGTTTAAAATCAGTTTTGTTAATGACTACATTAATGAAAGGCTTAATTTGGACTATCTTGCAAAAAGCCTTGAAGAAAAACTTAAGTATCTTATTCCGGTATTCAACTTTACAATCAATACCAGCCTTCAACCGGATGAAGACTGCTTTAGCAGCAGACCATGCGTAGTAAGTAGTCATTACAGTGCAAAATTACTATCAGAATATATAGAAAGTTTTTTAAACAACTATGTGGAAAAACAAAAACTAATTATTAAAGATTATATATATGAAAAAGTAAAAAAAGAATTAAATTGAAAAGTATTTGAAATACCATTATTGAGAATTTGGGATTTTTATAATATAATATTGATTCCACTGCAATAACTCCTGTTAAAAACAGGTAATATCGATCTTTGAAAACTTCGCAAAACTATTGAAACTACTGGACTTCAAGGCGTTTTTGCGATATA
>Ga0255341_1001511_pt1 | contig 32543 bp, 28 predicted proteins | sample wastewater_treat_8_FD_192418 | JGI IMG/M metagenome (GOLD analysis project Ga0255341, IMG submission 192418) | Wastewater microbial communities from Lulu Island WWTP, Vancouver, Canada - plant12 | ecosystem: Engineered > WWTP > Wastewater > Unclassified | place: Canada: Vancouver, British... | reverse complement strand
TCACTTACCGACAGCGACGGGCTGCTTCGCCTCGTCCACCAATGACTGCTCGCGATCCTGCAGGGCGAACATCATTTCGCCCTCCGCCGCGATTTCGTCGCCCACCCGGCTGACCGCCTTGATCTTACCGAACGGCCCGCGGGTCTTGAGCAGCTCCACTTCCGTGATGAGCGTGTCTCCCGGCAGCACCGGCCTGCGAAAGCGCACATGGTCAATGCCCGCGAAATACGCCAGCTTGCCCTGGTTGTCGCTCAGGGTCAGAAGCAGCACGCCCCCGACCTGCGCCATCGCCTCGACAATCAGAACGCCGGGCATCACGGCCGCTCCCGGGAAGTGCCCCTGGAAGAACTCCTCGTTGATCGTGACATTCTTGAGGCCCACGGCGCGGCAGCCAGGATCCAGCGCCAGAATGCGGTCCACGAGCAGAAACGGGTAACGGTGCGGGAGGACCCCGCGGATCTGCTCGACATTGAGCGTTCCGAAGACTTCTCCCAGCGCTCCGAAATCCGCCGGGGTGCCGCGCTCCTCTCTCAAGGAACTCATGTTGCTATTCCTTCCTCAAACGCCGCGCCATTTCGACGTTTGCCCAGTGGCCCGTGGCGACTCCGAACACCGTTCCTGAGATCGCCCCTCCAGCCAAAGCAAGATCGCCAAGCATATCGAGAAGCTTGTGCCTGACGAACTCATCCGAAAACCTCAAAGCCGGCCGCACATGGTCGTCATAGACCACCAGCACGTTCTCTTCGCTCGCCCCCTTCGCCAGCCCCGCCGAACGCAGGGCCTCCGCCTCCGAGACCAGGCCGAAGGTCCTCGCCGGGGCAATATCGCGGCCAAAGCTGTCCTTCGAGCAGGAGAACTTCCTGAAGCTCATCCCGATAACCGGACTGTCATAGCGGAGAAGGTAGCTGATCTCGAACTCCGCCGACGGCGAAGCCACCATCACCGCGTCTTTGCGCGCGAAGCACTCCAGGCTCTTCACGCTGAAGCAACGCCGCTCGCGTCCCTGCGCGCGAACCCCCACCTGCCCGAACGACGATACGTACGGGCCCGCGCTGCCGTCCAGCACGGGAAGCTCCGGGCCGTCAAGCTCGCACACCGCGTTGTCCACCCCCGCGCCCGCGAGCGCCGAAAGAAGATGCTCCACGCAGACAAACGTCGCGCCCCCGGCGCCGATCGTGGTGCCCCTGCTTACATCGGTGACATTCCCCGGCTCCGCCCGCACCGATGCCGCTCCCCGCCGGAAAACGATTCCCGTGTCCGCTTCGGCCGGGAACACGCGCAGCACGCACGGTTCGCCGCTGTGCACGCCCACGCCTTCAAAAACCGCATCACCCTCCAGGGTGGCCTGTTCTCCCGGCTCGAAGATCACTCGGCGCGGTCCCGGCCCAGGGCCTCTTCGAGTTCGGCGATTCTCGCCTGCAGATCGTGTACCTGCCGCATAATGTCCGGGAGCCGCGACACGCTCGCCCAGATACGCATCTGGTCACCGTAGCGCCTCGCGGGAAACCCGGCCACCTTAGCGCCCGCGGGAACGTCGGAGATGATGCCGGCTCTTGCCGCAACCTGCGCGCCGTCGCCGATGGACACATGGTCCTTCACTCCCGCCTGTCCCGCAAGAAGGGCCCGGTCGCCGATCTGCACACTGCCCGATATCCCCACCTGGGCAATGATGATGCAGTCCCGGCCGACCTTCACATTGTGCGCGACGTGCACCAGATTGTCTATCTTGGTGCCCGACCCGATCTCGGTGAAACCGGTGCGCGCCCGGTCCACCGTCACGTTCGCGCCCAGCTCCACATCGTCCTCGATAATGACCCCGCCGATGTGCGGAATCTTGATGTGCTTGCCGTCAATCTGGTTGTACCCGAAGCCGTCCGCGCCTATCACCGAGCCGCTGTGAACGATGACCCTGTTGCCCAGATGCGTCCCCGGGTACAGCGTAACGTGAGGGTAGATGATGCAGTCTTCCCCGATGGTCACCCCCTCTGCGACAAAAGCAAAGGGAAGCAAAACCGAGCCGCGGCCGATTGCCGACCTTTCTCCGACATGCGACTGGAAGCCGACGGAACAGCCCGCGGCGATTTCGGCGGTGGGGGCGACCCTGGCGGTGGGGTCAATGCCGGGCGCGGCGTTCGGCTTGGGGGCGAACAGCCCGAGAACGGCGGCGAACGCGGCCCGGGGGTCGTTCACTCGCACAAAAGGCTTTTCCAGCGTGTCGGCTCCGTGTCTTGTGAGCACCGCCGCCGCCGCCGAGCGCTCGGCGTCCTTCAGGTGGTGTCTCGAATCGGCGAAAACGAGATCGCCAGGGCCTGCCTCCGGGATAGACGAAACCCCCGAGACAACGGTCCCCGGGTCGCCGACGATCTCGCCCGATACCAGATCCGCAATCTGCTTGAGGTTTACTGTCATCCAGATGCCATTTTCTCAGTGCTCACCGCCGCCCACGTAGGACGCGGCTCTCGCGGTGACCGCACCGCCCGCGTCCCGCGCGCCTTTTCGCGGCTGGCTTGCCCGCGCAAGCGACGAAGCTGTTACCGCATCCTGCCTTATCCGGGCTTCCATTCTATCCCCCGCCCGCGCCAACTGCCGCTTCACCGCCTCCTCGCGCGCCGCCGCCGATGTTGGCGGCGGGCCCGGCGAGCGCGCGGCGGAGGGCATTCTGATGCCGTCAACCGACAGGTCTGCTACAAACGATTCGACGGTTTCGCCGAGCAGGGCGGCTCTCGCCCGTTCCTGCTGTTCAGCTAGTACCAGAGCCCGTGCGCGGTGCCGCGCGGCGAAGTCGTCCATCTCTGAATCCCACGCCGCTCGCGCGGCGCGCTCACTCTCGCGCCGGCGCGCCTCGATCTGCCCGATTTCGGCCTCGACGCGTTTGTCAATCTCGGCGAGCCGGCTCTCTTTCCCGGCAATCTGCCGCACGACCTCATCCGTACTGCCCGGCGCCGCCCCGCTCTGAACCTTCAACACGGCGATGTCGAACTGCAGGCCGGCACGCTCGGCCGCGCCCTTGCGCCGCGCATCCATCGTCTCAGCGGCAAGGCGCTCGTTCAGTTCTGCCAGACGGGCCTCCAGTTCACCGCTCCGGCGGTCACGCTCCTGACGGATGGCAATCTCGGCCGAACGCAACTCCCGCTGCTTCACGCCCGCCGCATACTGCTTCAGCCCCGCGCTGATGCGGCCGCTCAGACCATCCCGGATGTGCGCGATGTCGGGTGGCTCCAGCAGTCCCGGCGACTCGATCTCGGCGGGACTCAACGGGCGCGGAACGTTAACTGCCGCAACCCCACCGGAGAAGCGCCCCTGCTTCAGAGCCCGCGCTTCCCCCGCAAGAATGTGAGCGCTCCGGACCGGCTCTAGTTTCGCCGCCGGAACAAAACTCCTGGCGGGCGACGTTTCAGGCGTCTTGCGCGCGCACCCCGCGCACACGGCAAGCGCGGCCCCATACGCCACCAATCCGGCGGACACAGACCATGGGGACCATCGCAGCCGCATGCTGTCTCGTCAGCCTCCGTTCAGAGCCTTGACGACGTCGTCGGTAATGTCGAGTCCGCCGTAGAGCACGGCGATCTTGTCAATTACCGTCGCCAGCCCTTTCTGCGTGGCGACCTTGGCGACAGCCGCGAGGAGGTCGGCGTTGACCTTGTCCTGCAGCTCGGAGCGCCGCTTGTCGACCTGCTGGCCGTAATCGTCGTTGAGGGTGGCCAGCGCGGCGGTGTTCTTGTTGGAGAGATCCTTCAGCTCGCGGAGCCGCGCCCGCTCCGCGTCCGTCGGCTCGGCCTTCTGGCTCAAGGTGTTGAGTTCTTCATCGCGCGTCTTGCCGATCTTCTCCAGTTCGTCCATCCGCTTGTTCTCGGGGTCCGTCCGGGGGGTTTTCTTCTTCAGGGTCACGAGTTCGGTCAGCTCGGACTCGGTCATGAGCTTATGGGTGGCGCGGGCCTCGATGTCGGTCTTCAGGTCGTTGACCAGCTTGTTGATCTCGTCGTTCGCCGCCTTCATGCCTTTGTAGTCGGCGGCGGCTTTCTGGATATCCACCATCGCGATCGTCGCCTGCGCTCCGGCCCCCGCGGGCGCCTGGGCGCCCGCCGGGCAAGACAGGACCAGTACTGCCGCCAGGGCGGCCAGGCATGCGATGCTGCTGAGTGTAATCTGCTTCAAATCACTATCTCCCTAGAGAATCCGCGAGCCGCATTACTAGAATGCCTGCCCGATGCTGAAGTGTGTTCTGGACCCATCGTCCCCGAAACCGTAGTCAAACCTGAGATGCCCGAGAGGCGTGACGACCCGCACTCCGAGACCGTACCCCAGATGCCCCTCGAATGACGTCGTCTGATCCGGAAGCTCCTCGATGTCCGCGTAGTCGTCACCCCACGCGTCGCCGTAGTCTGCGAAGAGCACCCCCGTCAGGCTGTTTCCCAGCGGTACACGGTATTCGACGCTCCCAAGCAGCATCCTGTTGCCCCAGAAGCGGTCTTCCTGATATCCGCGCAGCCTCTCCGCGCCCCCGAGGAAGAACTGCTCCCAGAAGGGCAGGGTTCCCGTCGAGGCCGCCATCTGCAGGCGCAGCGCGATGCTGCGCCGCTTGTCCTTGAAGCTCTCGCGCGGCTTGCCGAGGCCGATGTAGCGCCTGAAGTCGGCCTCTATCTTCACGAAGCCGCCGGAGGAGCCGCCGTCAATGCTCGAGAAGCCGGGCTCCAGGGACAGCGACGTGTACATCCCCTTCCACGGATCGAGCGCGAAGTCGCGGGTGTCCAGCGTGCTCTTGAAGGCGATGGCGGTGATGTCCCCGGACTGGCTGATTGCGGCGAACCCCTCGGGAAGGTTCTCCATGTTGCGCACGTCGCTCTCAACCGTCTCCCGACGCATCGTAAGGAAGCCCTTCAGCTTCTTGCCGAACGGTTTCGAGAAGCCCAGCGTGCCGCCCTTGCGCCGCTCGCGGTAGTCCGCGTCCGAAAGGTCAGTGCCCCCGCCGAACACGTTGGACGAGAACCGGTATACCTCCCTGTCGTATACCCTGGCCGACAGGCTGGTGCGGTCTGAGCGGAACCACGGGTTGTAGAAGCCCAGCTCGTAGGACGATCCGTAGCCCGCTCCGCTGACTTCGTAGAGCGCGTTGACCCCCACGCCGGCGCCGCGGAAGTTCGCCTCGGTGAACTCCACCCGCCCGACGACTTTCTGAAGAGAGCTGTAGCCGATCCCGGCGCTGATCAGCCCGGTCTTCTTCTCAGTCACCGGGATGGTTATGTCGAGCACGCCCTCGTCCTGGCCCGGCTCTTCCCGGGCGTTCTCCACCTTGTCCACCTCCAGAAAGTCCAGCTCGTAGATGCGGGTCAGGTCTTCCTGGAGCGTCCTGCGGCTGTAAACGTCTCCGGGCTTGAGCTTCATCTCCCGCAGGAAGACGGACTCCTTCGTCTTCTTGAGGCCGGTGAACTTGATCTGTCCGACGCGGAACTCGAGCACGGGGATGGCGAGGATGCCGGTCGCGGCGTTCATATCGGCGTCGGCAGTCACATAGGCAAGGTTGCCCAGCTTCCGGTAGGACTCCTCGATTGCCTTCACGTCCTGCTCCCAGGTGTTCATGTTGAAGACCTGGCCCTCTTTGGTGCGCATCACCTCGAGAAGCTCGTCCCGCGTAAATACCGTGGCGCCGGTAAACTCTATCGCCTTGATCTTGGGGTTCTCGACCACTTCGAAAATCACCCGCACGCCGCCCGGCACCGTCTCCTGACGGGTGGACACGACCTGGAAGAACCCCATCGCCTCGATCTCCTTGCGGTCCGCCTGCGCTTTGGCGGAGTCGTAAGGGGTTCCGGGCTTCTCCTGAATCGTGGCCAGAATGGCGTCACGGCTGATGTTGGTGTTGCCCTTGATCTCGATCTCGATGATCTGCTGTTCGGTTTGTGCGAAGAGCCCTGACGGCGCGAACGCCAGCAGGATGAGGACGGCAAGGGCGTACAACCCTCGCGGCCGATATTGCCGTATAGTCATTGCCTGATACTGGAACCTTTCATTTCTGTCACAACCGCTTGCGTATCATCCGATATTGACGTGCGGCGCGTCAACTCCCCCGGATTCGAGGGTCCTGTTACCCCAGATAACCCTGCAGCTTCCGCCGCAGCATCCCGCGCGCTCTTGCCAGGCGTGTCTTTACCACATCCACGCTCAGGCCCGTCGCCTCGGCTATTTCCTGGTAGCTTAGACCCTGCAAGTCGCGCAAAACTACCGCCACCCGGTATGCCGGCGGCAGATCGTCAATCGCCCCACGCACCCGCTCGCGCAGGTCCTTCCTGTGAATCGCTTCCTCCGGTGTCGGCAGGCTCGAAGCGAAGCTGTCATCCCCCACCGGCTCGTCATCCCATCTCGCGCTGTCCCTTGCCCGGTTCCTGCACAGGTTGATGGCAATCTGGCAGAGCCAGGTGTAGGCCGACGAGCGCCCCTCGAAACTGCTCCACGCCCTGTAGGCGCGCACAAACGTCTCCTGCGTCAGGTCCGCCGCGTCGTCTTCGTTGCGCACCAGCCGCAGTATGAGATTGTAAACTTTGCGATCGTGCAGGGCCACGATCTCTTCGAAGGACCCTCGTGCGTCGCCTTTCGGCGTGGGCTGGCGGGATTTCGTTCTGTTGTCGGGTCTTGTCTTATTCAAGTGGCAACCGCGCGCCTTCCGGCTGCCGCTCAGGGCCGGCCGTGAGGTGCCCACTATAACGAAAGCCCCGGCCGCCTCGCATCAGAAGCTGATCGCACCCTCGAAGCCTATCGTCCGCGCGCGGAAACGGCTCTCGCCGTAGGTCAGCCGCAGGCGCCTCGAAATGTCGTAGGTCAGCTTCCACTCGTCGTCTTCCTGCCCGCCCGCCAGGTTTTTCCAGTAGCTCAGGTTGACGCCGTCAAAAAGCCTTCGCTGAACCTGGATGCTCAACATCTCCTCCGGCCCGCCGAAACCGAAAGCCACCTCCTGCAGGCCGAGCGCCTCGGCAAGGGCCGACTCCACAGGCTGCAGAACACCCGGGGCAAGGTTAGCTGTGAAGAGCTGCGCAACCTCCCTTTCAAACGAGTCTCCCCCGAACCCCGACGGTCCCAGGCCGGCCTGCTGGCCCAGCATGGCCAGGATGCCCGATGCCTCCAGGCCGGGCGGGTAGCTCTGGAACGAAACGCGCGGGTTCTCGAGCGATCCTCGCACAGCCATCTCCACGCGATAGCTCGAAACCCCGGGCCTCGACGCGTTTGCTGCCGCCGACAGGTTCGTTTCGGCGCGGATGTCCACGCTCACCCGGCCCTCTTCGGGAGGAGCGTAGCGGAAGTCAATGGTTCCTACCGGCACAACGCGGAACCTGCTTCCCGGGAACAGCAGATAGCCCTCGGTCACCTCGAGCCGGCCGTTCAGCAGCGGAGACGCTGCCGTCTGCGCCAGCCTTGCCTGTCCGGCGACTCCGACGTTCATTCGCGGGCCCCTCACCCTCAGCCCGCGCCCGGCGTTGAGGGTGATGTCAAGCGCGGGGTTGATCGCCAGCCGCCCGCGCTCCTCGGGGGCCGCGGCGGAAGAGGGCAGGCCTACCGTCGCGTTGTGGGCGGTCACGGCCCCCGTCAGTTTCATCGCCCTGAGAGGGCCCGCGGCCTGCACGTCCACGTCAACCTTCCCGTTGTAGCTCTCGCCGTACAGCCCGCTCAGGTTCTTGAACTTCAGACCCATGTCTTCTGCCAGTGCGGCGAGCTGAAGCTCCCATCCGTCCCTGCCAAGCGACGCGCCGCCAGTAAGGGACAGCTCGCCGCCATCGCTGGATGGCAGACGGAATTCGTTGATCGTCACCGCCGGGCCGTTCAGCGCGACGTCTATCTTTATGTCCTTCAGGGTTGTCCCGGCGCCCTTCAGCGCGATGTCGCCTTTCGGGAAGCGGACAAAGCCCTCGAGTCTCGGGGACGGCCACTGGCCGGCAACGGACACCCGTCCCTCTCCCTCCCCGCCCGTGCGCTCCTCATCGAGCATGCTTGAGACGAGCGTGAGAATGTCGAGGTCAGGCCGGACCAGTTCGGCCTGAATGTCCACAGGCCCGCCGTCAACGAACGCCAGGCGGGTGAGGCTGAAAGGCAGCGTCCCCGACAGCCTCAGCCCGTGCGGTCCCGTCGTTATGGTGGTCTCCGCCAGCTCCACCGAATCGGCGCCGGCGGTGATCATGCCGGTCGTGAAGCGCTCGATCTCCACGCGCCCGACCCTGCCCGAGGCCACCGCAACCGAGCCCTCGATCTTCGGGTCATCGAGCGTGCCGTCCGCCTGGAAACTGATGTCGAGCGCGCCCGACACCCCTTTGAGCGCGGCCACGTTCTGGATGCGGTTCAGATCTATGTTGTAGCCTTCAACGTCCGCATGGAGCGCGCGGTCCGTCGTCAGCGTGCCTTTGGCGCTGACCTGCATGTCGCCGTCCTCGATGGTCAGCTCCTTAACCTCGTACCCGGCAGGCCCCGTCGTGACGTGCAGGGACGCCGTCCCGAGGTCGGCGCCGTAGAGCTTCAGACCGCCGATGGAGGCCTGCATGTCCGCCCTGATGCCCTGGTCCGTGCCATCGAGTCGCACGGTCCCGTCAAGCGCCCCCTGCACACGCTCGGGAGCGGTGAATGCGGCGTTGCGCACGTCTTTGCTGGAGATCCGGCTCATAAGCCCCAGGGTTCTCGCCAGCACGAGCGCGCGAGTGAGGTCAACGCTCGCCGCGCCTTCGACGGGAGCCTTCCCCGCCGCTCCGGCCAGGGCGCCCATGCTGACAACCGCCGACTTCAGGCCCGAAGCGTCGCTGGCGGTGCTGAAGCGGAGTTCATCCAGCGAGACGGGCCCGCCGGCAAGCTGAACCACGGTTTGGCCCACGCTCAGAACGTCGTCGCGCCACTCGATTCGGGCCGATGTCGCGGCCACTTGCTCGCCGGCGATGTTCAGATCCTGCAGCCTGGCCTCCGCGGTGAGGGTGGGCTCCGGAGTCGTGCCGCCGAGATGGCCCTCCATGCCCAGCGACGCCGTGAGCGGCACGGGCTGCCCGAGGAACATCGGCATCAGCTCATCGAGCGGCAGAGATGAGAGCTTGAAGTCGAAATCGAGAGCTCCCTGCCGCCTGAGCGAGCCGCTCGCCGTAAGCTGCGCGGGCCCGCGCGTGGCCGTGAGGCTGGAGACGGTGAGCTCACCCTCGTTGTACGAGCCCTTCATCGCCGTCTGCGGAATGACATAGGTGCGGTAGCGGAGGTTTTCGGCGGCCAGATCGAAGTCCACCCGCAGTGAGTTCGCGGTCCCAGAAACGCGGGAAAGCTCGCCAGTCACGGCGCCCTCCATGAGGCGCAGGGCAGGCACATAGCCTGCAAGGTCTTCCAGATGGAGAGCCCTGACGGAGGCGCTGAGATCGAGCCTGCGCGCGGGAGAGAGCGGCTCGATGATGTCTCCGCGCAGCGTCGCTTCGCTCACGCCCCGGACAACCGTCAGCCCCTCCGTCGAGATTCGGGACCTGCTGATGTAAAGGTTTCCGGCCAGAACATCTACGCTTTCGGACTCCCACGCTACCTTCAGACCGTGGACGCGACCCTCGAAGGCCGGAGCCACGAGGGGACCCGTGATCGTTCCCTGCGCATCGAAGGTTCCCGAGGCATTCGCTGTTGACTTCTGTCCAAGAATGTCCGCCATGGTTATACCGGATCCGGAGACCTCGAGATCGAGGCGCGCGTCGGGTCCCCGGCCCAGGCCGGCCGTGCCGGAAGCCGTCACGAATCCCTGCGGCGTGGCGACGAGGAGCGACTCGATATGCGCCTTTGAGCCGGAGATGCGCACGTCGCCCACAGCTGATGTCGCCCGGCGGTCAAACGCCTCCATGTCGCGCCCCTGAAAAAGCACGCGCCCGGACGGGCGGCCGCCGTCCAGCGACAGGTTGGCATCACCCCACAGGCGGCCCTTGAGTTCCGGATTGATCGCCGCAAGCGACACTCCGCTGAAACGGAGCGTGCCGCTGCCCCTCGGCTGCTTTCCAATCTGAAGAGAAGCGTGCCCCGCAAGCTTGCCCTGCCCGGCAGACGCGGAAATGGCCGGCAACACGAGGCGCCCGTTGCCGTAGTCGAACACCGCGCGGACGCCGGAGAGTTGATAGCCTTTGTAGCTCACTCGAGGAACAGCCGCCCGGCCGGATATGGCCATGGCGGCAAGCGGGCCGCGCGCCCTGATGCTCAGCGGGCCGCTTCCCGAAGGCGAAATGCCCTGAAGCGAGCCCCGGGGCGCGAGCGCGGCGAGGCTGGCGTAGTTGACCGAAGCGGACGAGGCGTCGGCCCAGACGGCGGGCTTCGCCAGATCGGCAACCTTGCCGCTCACGCGCCAGCGGCCGCCCGCCATCGCGGCGGTGCCGTCGAACGAGGCGTAATCGGTCCCGGCAAACGTCACCCGCCCGTCAACGGCTTCAAGCGCGGGAAGGGAGCCGGGAAGCTTGACGGCGGCCCCGGACGTGGTCGCGTCCAGCCACATGCCGGGCCCGCGGCCGGGAGCGCGCGTCAAAAGGAACTTGCCCGAAGCCGTGCCCCGGTCCAGGCTCAAGCCGTTGACGGCGATGAAATACCGGTCCACGAACGGCAGCGAGAGGTTCCGGGCGGCCACGTTCAGCGTGAGCCTTCCCGCTTTGTCGAACGCCCCGCGCGCCGATGCCGCGCCGGAGACGCTGGTGCTCGCCATTCGCGCCGAGAACGGCCGGCCGTCGAGCGACAGATCAATGTATCCATTCACTCCGTTGCCGGCGATGACCATCGGCTGCTTGATGCGGGAGAGCGGCGCGTGGTCGATGTAACGGACAGAGCCGTCCCGGACTTCGACGCGCCCGCGGAAGGGCTTGCCCGGGGGCCCCGGCCCCTTGAGAAGCTCGAGAAGGTTGATGCGGCCGTCGGCGTAGCGCTCCACGACCACGATGGGACCGTCAAAGGTGACCGACGAAACGGTGGAAGCGGGCGAAGAGAGATTGCGCGCGAGGCCGGACACGCTGTAGCGCACAATCACGTTGCGGGCGCTCAGGACCTCGCCCATGCCGTCCCTGGCGAGACGCAGCCCCCGCACGGCAAGCGTGCCCGGAACCGAAGCGTCCACGCCGTCAACCGAAACAGCCACGCCCAGCGAGGACGATATCTCCTGGGTCAGGGCGCCGACGGCGTCGGTGCGCACCCGGTCGAACTCGCGGCGGATGATGATTCCACCGAACACGATCGCCGCAATGGGAGGGAGCGCAGCGATGAGCCGGGCAAGGACCCTCAGACGGGTTGTGACAGGTTGTCTCAACATTCCATACCGCTGTGCTTGATGGGCCGCGCCTTTCAGTCGTCCGGCGTCGCCGGGTGGCAGAAGGGAGTATAGCCGCATGCCCCCTCGTGGTCAAACCCGAACCGCGCCCCGGCGCGGCCGGCCGGCAGTGACCGCGGACGCCAGAATGAGTCACAATGTTTTGAGCATCATGAAGAACTATCTGGTTGCGGCAGTTTTCGATAATATCGCGGGGCTCATGGAGATTGACCAGGACAGCCCGTTCAAGATCCGGGCCTACCGCACGGCGGCGGATACCTTCCGCTCGCTGACGGACAGCATCGAGGAACTTGCCGAGCGCGGCGAGCTTCGCGCAATCCCCGGAATCGGAGAGGCTATCGAAGCCAAAACCCGCCAGATTCTGGAGACCGGCACCTGCGACGTGTACGAGCGCCTCAAGGAGCGGTTTCCGCTGACGATCATAGATCTGCTCGCGCTTCCCGGCGTGGGCGCGAAGACCGTTCAGACGCTCTACAACGTGCTGAAGATCACAAGTCTGGAGGAGCTGCGCGAGGCCGCCGAAACCGGCCGCCTTCGCGAGATTCCGCGCATGGGCGAAAAGGCGGAGCGCAACATCCTCGACGGCATCGCGAAGAGCCTCGCCCGCCGGGGCATCCCGATAGTCCGGGCCATGGCGCTCACCGAGTCGCTGGCGGGACAGCTCGGAAGGCAGAACGGTGTGCGCAGGGCGCTGATGGCGGGCGACTGCCGCCGCTACCGTGAGATGTGCGACGGCATCTCGGTCGTTCTTGTGTCCGACAAGCCGGCGCGCGCTCTGGCGCAGGCCGCCTCGAGCTTCAGCAATGCGGATGTTCTGGAGGCCTCGGACAGCCTGCTGCGGGTGCGCTCGGAGTTCGGGGAGATATCCGTTTGGGCGGCGGAGCCTGGCCACGCCGGGAGCGCTCTGGCGCGGGCAACGGGTTCGGCCCGGCACACGGCGGCGCTGGAGCGCATCGCGCGGGAGAAGAAGCTCAGCTTCGTGGAAACCCGGCTGCTGGACGAGTCGGGCGCTCCCGTTGCGGCGCCGGACGAGCAATCGTTCTACGGGCTTCTGGGGCTGCCCTACATCGCGCCCGAAATCCGCGAAGGGCAGGGAGAGATCGAGGCCGCGCTCGCCGGACGGCTGCCGGAGCTTATCACGATAGAGGACATCGCGGGCGATCTGCACATGCACACAGTCGCTTCGGACGGCGTGGGCACGGCGGCACAGATGGCAGCGGCGGCGCTGACGCGCGGGTACGGCTACATCGCGATTACCGACCACTCGCAGTCGCTGACCGTCGCGCGCGGGCTCACGGCCGAGCGCGTGCGCGAGCAGGCGGCCGTCATTGAAGCAGTCAACGCGAGCCTCGACGGCTTCAGGCTGCTGAAGGGGATCGAGGTTGACATAAAACAGGACGGGTCGCTGGATCTGCCGTCAGACGTCCTGTGCGAGCTTGACTGGGTGGCGGCAAGCGTGCATTCGCGCTTCAACATGCCCGGCCCCGAGATGACCGAGCGGCTGGTGCAGGCCGTGCTGTCTCCGGAAGTGGACGTGCTGGGGCACCCCACGGGCCGCATCGTCGGGGTGCGCGAGCCGTACGAGATGGACCTCGACAGGGTCATCAACGCTGCCATCGAGGGGCGGACGGCGCTGGAGATCAACTCGTCGCTTGAGCGTCTGGACCTGAGCGGCCAGAACGCCCGGCGGGCCAGGGACGCCGGCGCGAAGATCGTCATCTCCACCGACAGCCACAACCCCGGGCACTTCGGGCAGATAGCTCACGGCGTGGGCACGGCCCGCCGGGGCTGGCTGACGAAGGACGACGTGCTGAACACGCTGCCTCTCGACGCGCTGCTTGCGTGGACGGGGCGCGAGAGTTGACCGTCCGGGGGCGGCCGCTTCCGGACGGGTTCTGGACAATGAGCACGCCGGAGGTGACTAGAAGCGTGCTCGGGATGGTGCTCGTTTCGGATATCGGCGGCGAGCGGACGGCCGGCAGGATCGTCGAGGCCGAGGCTTATCTGAAGGACGACCCGGCTTCGCACTCGTCGCGAGGGATAACAAAGCGCAACGCGCCGATGTTCGGGCCGCCGGGGCTGGCGTACGTTTACTTCACCTACGGCAACCACTGGTGCCTGAACTTCGTCACGGCGCCGAAGGGGCACGGAGAGGCCGTGCTGATCCGGGCACTGGAGCCGCTGGAGGGGCTGGACGCGATGGCAAGGCGGCGGGGACGGGCGGCCCCCCGCGACCTGTTGAGCGGGCCGGGCAAGATCTGCCAGGCGATGGGCATTGACGGGAGCCTGAACGGCCATCCGCTCGCCCTGCCCCCGCTGACGCTGCTGCGTGACCGGTGGGAGCCGGGAGAAATCGCCGCCCGCCCGCGCATCGGAATCTCGCAGTCGGTGGACAAGCCGTGGCGCCTCTACCCCGTTCGGTCGCGCGAGTGGGTGTCCCGGCGGTAGGCGCGGGCAGCCGTTGACCGCGGAGGGCCAGACTGATAGCATGCCGCCTGAGCACTGTGATGAGGAGCCGCCATCAAACCCGAAAGTGACGCCGGTGTCGAGATACTCCGGTCCTGCGCGAAGGTCAACCTCGCCCTGGATGTGCGCGGGTTGCGTCCGGATGGCTATCACGACATAGACACCATAATGTGCGAGGTGGACCTGGCCGACCTGATCGAGTTTCGGCGGACGCAGGAGGCGGGCTTCCGGCTGACGGTTCTGGAGGGAGACGCGCCGCCGGGGGACGGCAACCTTATCGTCCGGGCGGCCAAGGCCGCCGCCGGAGCGCAGGCCAGAGGTGGGCTTGACATCCGGCTCAGAAAGAGGATACCGATGGAAGCCGGCCTGGGCGGGGGGTCGTCCAACGCCGCGATGGCGATTGCGGCAGTCGCGCGGCTGCTCGGCACGGATGAGAACCCGCAAGAAATCGCCGCGCGCATCGGGTCGGATGTGCCTTTCTTTCTTCACGGCGGAGTGGGAAGGGCGCGCGGACGCGGCGAAGAGACGGACTTCACACTCCCGGCTGTGGATCTGCATATGCTTATCGTGAAGCCGGAGCGCGGAACGCCCACGGCCTGGGCGTATCGCGAGATGGACCGGAGAGGCCGCGACGGTGACGGCCGCTCGGCGGAAAGGGTGCTGGATGCCATCAGGAGAAACGACCGCGGCGGCATGATCGCGAGCATGAGCAACGATTTCGAGGGGGTGGTATTCGAGCATTTCCCGGAGGTGCGAAGCTTGAGAGACCGCCTGCTGTCGGCGGGGGCCGAGAAGGCAATGCTGTGCGGGAGCGGCTCGGCGGTGTTCGGCGTCTTCGCGTCTCGCGAACAGGCGCAGGAAGCGTGTGAGGCGTTCGCAGACGTCTGGCATGCCGCCGCGAGCAGCACGCGAAAGCGTGCACGGGGGCTGTAGAAGTGGGCAAGACCATGCTGGAGTGCGTGCTTCTGGCCGGAGCGCCGGCGGACGCTGAGACCAAAGCAAGATACAATGTTGAGTGGCGCGCCGAAGTGCCGATTGCGGGCGAGCGCATGGTGGACAGGGTCATCGCGGCGCTGCGCGACTCGGGCTGCGTCGGGAAGATCGCTTGCGTTGGGGCGTTGGAGACGGGCGCCGATGAGGACGTGGCGCCGGGCGCGACGTTTCTTGAGAACGTGATGCGCGGCCTGGAGGCCGCCGGGGATGGGGATACGGTGCTTGTGGCCAGCTCGGACATCCCCCTGGTGACGGGCGCGGCAATATCGGACTTCGTGGAGCTTGCGCTGAGGCTGGACGCGGACTTCGCCTACCCGATCATTCCGAAGGACGAATGCCTGCTGAAGTATCCGCAGTTGAAGCGCACATTCATACGGGTGCGCGAAGGAACGTTCACCGGCGGCAACGCAGTCCTCATTAAGAGGGAGTTCGCGCTCAGGTCGCGCGGGCGCATTCAGGAGCTTTACGAAGCGCGCAAGAAGCCGCTGCTTCTTGCCCGGATGATCGGGGCCGGGGTTCTTGCGCGGGCTGCAATCGCGCAGAAGATCTGGGCCGGTGCGGCCAGCATCGAGCTTGTGGAGGAAAAAGCGGGCAGCGTGATGGGCGGCAGGCTGCGGGCCGTTCGGTGCGGCTGGCCGGAGATCGGCGAGGACGCGGACAGACTGGAGGATTTCGAGGCGATGGACCGGATACTCCGGGGCGTCGCCTAGCGCGTGGGCCGGGCCTCTCGTCCCGTGGGGCCCCTGTTGGGGCGGGAGGCTCGTGCCCCGCGGACGCGGTCGAGTAGGACGGGTGTGGAGAGTGGCATTTCGCATCTATGACATCCGAAGAGAACGCACGAGTGCTCGACCGGATTGACAGCCCGGCCGATCTCAAAACGCTGAGCGCGCAGGAGCGCGCCGATCTCGCCTGCGAGCTGCGTCAGGTGATTATCGGGGCGATGTCGCGCAACGGCGGGCACCTGGCCAGCAACCTCGGCACGGTGGAACTGACCATTGCGCTTCACACGGCCTGGGACGCTCCCCGCGACATCATCGTGTTCGACACCGGCCATCAGGCGTACCCCCACAAACTGCTCACGGGCCGCCGCGACAGCTTCGACACCATCCGACAGGGCGGCGGCCTTTCGGGCTTCCTGCGCCGTGAAGAGAGCGAGTACGACGCGTTCGGCGCGGGGCATGCGGGTACGTCCATCTCGGCGGCGCTCGGTTTCGCAAAGAGCCGCGACCTGCGCGGCAGCGACGAGCACGTTGCGGCGGTGATCGGCGACTCGGCCCTCACGTCGGGCATGGCCGTTGAAGCGCTGAACAACGCGGCGCAGCTCAACACGAACATCGCGGTGATCGTGAACGACAACTCCATGTCCATCGCGAAGTCCGTGGGCGCGCTTTCGTATCACTTTGCCCGGCTGCGGACGCGGCCGTTCGTGCAGGATCTCGAGCAGAGGGCGAAGGAGGTGCTGGACCACATCAAGGTGGGAAAGAAGCAGCTTCACCAGGCGGCGGATGGGCTCAGGCTGGGCATGGCTCACTTCGTGTCGCCGAAGGACGGGCCCCTCTTCGAGCAGCTCGGGTTCTCGTATCTCGGGCCGATTGACGGGCACGATACCGAGGCGATGATCGAGATATTCAGGGCTGTGCGCGACATGAAGGGCCCGGTGCTGGTACATGTGGTTACGGTCAAGGGCAAGGGGTGCCAGTTCGCGGAGGACGACGCCCGCTGCTTCCACGGCGTGACGCCGTTCGACCCGGAGTGTGGGGAGTTCGAGAAGAAGCCGGGCGACAACCCGAGCTGGACGAGCGTGTTTTCGGAAGTGATCGAGGAGCTCGCGGAGAAAGACAGACGGATCGCCGCCATCACCGCGGCCATGCCGGACGGGACGGGCTTGAAGGGCTTCTCGGAGAAGTACCCGGAGCGGTTCTTCGACGTTGCGATTGCGGAGCAGCATGCCGTGACGTTCGCGGCGGGGCTGGCGGCGGGCGGACTGCGGCCGGTGGTCGCAATCTATTCGAGCTTCATGCAGCGCGCGTACGACCAGATTCTGCACGACGTCTGCATCCAGAACCTTCCCGTCATTCTCTGCCTGGATCGCGCCGGGCTGGTGGGAGACGACGGCCCCACGCACCACGGCGTCTTCGATCTTTCGTTCCTCCGGATGATTCCGGGCATCGTCGTGATGGCGCCGTCGTCCGCGCAGGAGCTTGCGGACATGCTGCTGACTGCTGTTCAGCACGACGGCCCGTCGGCAATCCGCTACCCGCGCGGGAGTTGTCCGGCTCCGTGGCAGAAGCGGGCGCCGGAGGCGCTGCCGATAGGTCGAGGTGAGACGCTTCGCGCGGGGGAGGACATCGCGATTGTGGCCGTCGGGCCGCAGGTGCAGGTTGCCTCGGAAGCCGCGGCGCGGCTCGAGGCGGACGGAGTTTCGGCCGAGGTCATCAACGCGCGGTTCGTGAAGCCTCTGGACGAGCAGCGCATCTGCGAGGCGGCCGAGAGGTGCGGCCGCATGATCGTGCTTGAAGAGAACGCCCTCATCGGCGGCTTCGGGAGCGCGGTTCTTGAAGTGCTCTCCGAAAAGGCGCCGGAGTGCCGCGTGGCCCGCATCGGGGTTCCGGACCGGTTCGTGGAGCACAACAAGCCGGCGGTGCAGCTTGCCGGGTGCGGCCTGACGGCGGAGGATGTCGCAGCGCGGGCGCGCGAGATGTGCGCGGACAAGGCGCCGGCGGCGGCGAAGTAGGGCGGAAACCAGAAAGAAGCAGGAGCAAAGCGCCAGCGCCGCGAAAACTCATCTGCCGCCGGGAAGAATCCTCGCGGCCTCGCAGATACCTCACCAGCCATGCCATCAGTTTCCGACAACACGCGGGAAACCCCCGGCGTCCTCACCTGGAGCGTCCATCGCCTGAGGCGCGCTCCGTGGCGGCTTGCGGTGGTGCTTGTGTGCGCCGCTGCCGCGGGCTTTGCGGGCGCTGCGGCGCTTCGGCATCCGGCGGCCGGTATCGCGGCGGCCGCGGCAGTGCTGATGGCCGCATCGGATTACATCTTCCCCGTTCACTTTCGTCTCACCCGGAAGTCCGCGCGGCGGTCGTGCCTGTTCAGCGTCAGCGAGATCCAGTGGAGCAGGGTGCGCCGGGTGTGGGCGGCCCCGGACGGTCTGAAGCTGTCGCCGCTCGACAGGCGGTCGCGCATCGAGGCATACAGAGGCGTGTTTCTGGAGTTCGACGGCAACGAGAAGGAAGTAACCGAAGCGGTGAGGCGGCTGCGGCCGGAGACGGGGCATGATTGATCTGCACGAGCCGCTGACCGACGAGCAGGCGGACGAGATGTGCGAAGCGTTCGCCCGGCGCGTTGTCGCGCTGGGGCTGACAACCCCGGCGATTCTGTTTCTGGAGATGCACCGTCCGCTTTCGCGGCTGGCGGGGCAGGCGCTGGTCATGGCCTCGCCGGTGCTTGCGCCGGTGTTCGGTCTGAACGGTGTGGGGGCGTTCACGCGGCTTATCTACCACCCCGGCGGAGTGGACAGGCTGATAGCCAGAATTGAAGAGCTTTGCGACGGGAAGCAGGATTGTTCGGCTCCGGAGGAAAAGAAACCGGCATGAACCACGCGAGCTTCCCGGTTGTAGTGATCGAGGCGATCCTCATCAGCCTGATTCTCTACAAGATATTCTCCGCGCGTCGTGGGAAGGATTTGTTTATCCGGCGCATCCCCGGTCTTTCGGCGATTGACGAGGCTGTCGGGCGCGCGACCGAGCTGGGGCGGCCCATATTCTTCTCGCCCGGCCTGGGCGGGTTGGACATCGTTAGCCTGCAGGCGCTCTCGATCCTTTCCCATATCGTGAAACTGGCGGCGCAGTTCCGGACAAGGGTGGTTGTGGCGCTTGCGGACGCGGTGCTGATGACGGTGGCGCAGGAGGTGGCGCGAGAGGCTTATGCGCGCGAAGGTACTCCGGAGCTGTACGAGCCGGACGACATCCGCTTTCTTTCGGATCAGCAGTTCGCCTACGCTTCGGCATCCATCGGCCTGATGTCGCGCGAAAAGGCCGCGAGCTGCATGTACTTCGGGCACTTCTTCGCGGAGTCCCTGATTCTGGCCGAAACGGGGCACCACATCGGGGCGATACAGGTGGCGGGCACACCGGATACGACACAGCTCCCCTTCTTTATAGCCGCCTGCGACTACACTATTATCGGCGACGAGTTCTACGCGGGCAGCGCGTATCTTTCGAGGGAGCCGACGCTGCTCGGCAGCCTTGTGGGGCAGGACTACTCGAAGCTCGTGCTTCTGTCGCTGATTCTGCTGGGGGTTCTGGGGGTGACGCTCGCTCCGTGGTGGGAACCCGGGCTGGCGGTGCTGAAGTGGTTTACTATCGGGAAGGCTGAATGAAAGAACAGGGCTTCCAATTCTTTGCGGCTCACACGGACACCGCGACCAAGATCGCGTTCATCGCGGGGTCGCTCCTTCTGGGCGCGTTGTTCATTGCGGGGTTGACCTTTGTTCCCCGCCGCGCGCGCAAACCCCTCATCGCGGTGGTGACGTTTGTGGCGGGGCTTTACTTCAGCCTGGAGTATCTGCTTCCGGCGAAAGAGACCGCCGAGCGGGTTCTGGAGGGCGGCAACGGCGTGAACCGGACCGTCCGGGCGCTTTTCGGCTGGTATCTGCGGCCGCTGGCGGGCTCGCGCCTTGACGCGGACCAGAACTTCCTTTCGCCGAGCGTGCAGCAGCTCACGACGGCGTGGCAGGTTATAGCCGGGTTCACTTTCGCGCTGGGGCTGTGGAACCTGGTGCATATCCACGGCAAGAGCATTTTGCGGGGCTCGAAGAACTGGTTCTTCAGCGCGCTGTTCTTTCTGGGGTTTGCGGCGATGGCGCTCGCGGGGTTCATGAGCACGCACGGGCCGTACAAGGGCATGGAGGAGAGTGCTGCTGTTTTCGACCTCGCGACGCGGGGGCTGCTGTTCGCGCTTGACGCGGCGATGTTCTCGCTGATTGCGTTCTTTATCATCTCGGCCGCCTACAGGTCGTTCCGGATCCGCAGCGCCGAGGCGACGATCATGATGGTGTCGGCGTTTCTGGTTATGCTCGGGCAGGTGCCTATCGGGATCTGGTTGACGAGTTGGATTCCGGAGACGGGTTTCATCAGCAACTTTCGTCTGGAGCATATCAGCTACTGGATTCTGACGCAGCCCAATGCAGCTGCGCAGCGGGGCATCAACTTCGGACTTGCCGTCGGCGCGATGGCGATGGCGCTCAGAATATGGCTGTCGCTGGAGCGCGGCAGTTACTTTGAGAGGGAGCTGTAGCCGTGCCTTTCTTCGAACGGATTCAGAAGCTGGACCGCCGCGTGATGTATGTCCTGCTCGCGCTGGTGATGATGATTCCGATGCTGCGGCCGTTTCAGATGCCGACGGTGGTGACGGCGCAGGTTCAGGGGGTGTACGACGCAGTTGAAGCAATCGAGCCCGACCAGATAGCGATTCTTTCCGGGGACTGGGGCGCGGGCACTATTGCCGAGAGCATGCCGCAGACCGAGGCGCTGATGCGGCATCTGTTCCGGCGCGACATCCGCTTTGCCATTCTGCCGTTTGCGCCTCAGACCGCCACGCTGATGCAGCAGACGGCCGAGCGTCTGGCAAAAGAGCCCGAGTTCAAGGGAAAAGCCTACGGCAAGGACTGGGTGAACTGGGGCTGGAAGGCCGTGCCGATGTTCGCGTTCCTGAAGTCCATGGCCAAGAACGTTCCGGGGACGGTCGTGCAGGACTATCAGGGCAAGCCGATAGAGAGCTTTGCCGCGATGAGCGGGGTGAAGACGATCAGGGACATCGGGTTCGTGGCGCACATAACGCCGATAGGCAACCTGAGCATCTGGATCGCGTTCATCCAGTCGGTGTACCGTACGCCGCTGGCGTACGCTCCGACGGCCGTGATGGTGGCTCAGGGCTACGACCCGCTCGACGCCAAGCAGATCGTCGGTATGCTCCCCGGGCTGGTGGGAGGCGCGCAGTATGAGGTTCTGCTGAAGCAGCCGGGCAACGGGCTGAGGTGGAGCAATTCGCTGTCGTTCGCGGACCTGCTGATGGTGGGGCTGATCGCGCTGGCAAATATAGGGTACTTCGCTTCGAAGCGGGAGGGATCGCGCAAGGGATGAGCAGCATTACGGCAATTCTCGGCGACCCCGTTCTGATGAACCGCATCATCATCTGGGTGGGCGCCATCGGCACTCTCGCGGTTTACAGCTTCCTGTACAGAGAGAACGTCGTCTACCGGCTGGTCGAGCACTTCTATCTGGGGCTTGCGGTCGGGTACGGGATGTTCCTGGTCGTCACGCAGATCCTGCTGCCCAAGTGGTGGGTCCCGATGTGGGATAAGGGGATGTGGTGGTGGGCCTTCGCGCTGGTCGTGGGGTCCATGTTCTACTTCATCTACTCGAAGAAGCACAACTGGATCAGCCGGCTCGTGTTCGGGATGATCATGGGCCTGACGGCGGGATCGCTGTTCCAGGACTTCGCGGGGACGAACTTCCCGAAGATAGCCGCAAGCCTGAAGGCGCTGATTCCGCACGCAGCGTACGAGCTGCCCCTGACGGCGCAGAAGGCGCTCGGCACGGCGACGCCCTATCGCGAACTGACCTGGGCGGGGGCGATCAACAACCTGATCTTCATCTTCGTGCTGGTCACGGTGATGAGCTACTTCTTCTTCAGCTTCGATTACGCGAAGCACCGGAAGATGAGCCAGTTCGCGCAGGTTGGGCGCTGGATGCTGATGTTCGCGCTGGGGGCGATGTTCGGGGCGACGGTTATGGCGCGGATGTCGCTTCTGATCGGGCGGCTCTGGTTCCTGCTTCACGACTGGCTGCGTATCGCGCAGATGTGACCCGTCGCGGGGGCGTAGACTCCTCACCTGGAGTTCGGAATGACGGAAGGGCTGTCGTTCCGACGAGCCCGTGCCCCGTCACTCCGGGGAGCCCGCGCCCTCGTCATTCCGAGGAGTCCGCGACGAGGAATCTCATCGTTCGCTCACCACCCGGCGTCCGTGGGCGCTGGCGTGTTGCGTGGGGCGAGATTCCTCACACGGAGTTCGGAATGACGGAAGGGCGGGTACCAAAGCAACCTTGCCGGGGGTCTAATGTGCGTGGTATAACCACAATAACGCCCTGAGCGTTTTTTTGTGCCGCCGGGACTGCAGCCCGGCGCGCCGGAGATTACTATATGACCCGCAGCCGTTTTGAGAAAATAGCATTCACTGGCCTCGGCGCGCTCCTTGCCAGCGCCATTGTTCTGGGCGTCACGCATGTGGCGGTGGCCCAGGCCCCGGCGGACGCGACCTACAAGGGGATGAACCTCTGCGTCCTGTGCCACAAAGTGAAGCACCCGGTGATAGCCGAGGCGTTCCCGAAGACTGCGCACCCGAAGGCGCTTCGCACCCCTGACGAGGAAGGCGCGATTGTCGCGAAGTTCGACGAGGACTCGCCGGTCAGCAAGGCCGACATCGCCTACATCCTCGGCGTGGGCAAGCGCAAGCAGGCCTACATCGGCAAGGATGGCAAGACCCTGCCCGGGCAGTGGGATGTCAAGAACAGCAAGTGGATCCGCCAGGAAGTGGTGGATGGGATGACGCAGTGCGTCCCGTGCCATGTGACCGGCATGGACATGAAGACGAAGGCCTGGAATGAGAAGGGCATTACCTGCGAGTCGTGCCACGGCGCCGGCAGCGCACACGCGACAACCGGCGACAAGACGAAGATCAACAACCCCAAGACCCTGACGCCCGAGCGCAGCGCCATGCTGTGCGGGCAGTGCCATGCGCGCGGAACGACGCTGGACGGAACTATGCCGCGGTCTATGACCTACAAGTTCGGCGACGACCTGAGCAAGCATATCAAGCTTGCCGAGGTCAAGGGTCCCGCCGCGAATCAGCAGTACAACGAATGGCTCGGCTCGAAGCATGCCACTTCGGGCGTAACGTGCACGGGCTGCCACGACATCCACGGGCCGGGTTCGGCGAATCCGGGGCAGCTTAAGAAGGCCGAGAAGGAGCTCTGCAGCGGCTGCCACGCCGCAGATCTCGCGAAGCCCGAGCACCCCAAGCTCACCGACGCAATGAAGTGCGGTCTCTGCCACATGCCGCAGGGTACGCACACGTTCAAGATGCCGGGTCAGTAACGGTACCGGGCATCAGCAGGTTTTCTCACTGACGAGCTCCTTCAGCAATGCGAGCGGGCCGCCATCCGGGGCGGCCCGCTCTCCTGTACGCTCCTGGCGCAGTCTAGAATGGCGGAGGGCGCTCCTGAAATTCCCCCGAAAAGTGGACACCCGGAGTGTGAGTTGTGGAAAGGGTGTTTGAGAGGATTGCGAAGTACTGTCAGGAGTTCCGGGAGGAGTTGGAGCGGCTGGTCCTGGAGAGCGAGAAGACGGTGGCAGAGGCAGGGCGGGAACTCAAAAACCCAAAGGAGATAGCGGCTCAGTTCTACAGGACGGATCCCGGCGATGAGTCGGCCGCCCCGCGTCACTCTGAACACCCCGCCCCGCTTCACCCTGAACACCCCGCTCCACGTCACCCTGAACACCCCGCTCCACGTCACCCTGAACTTGATTCAGGGCCCACGCCCGCGCCCGGACTGGATGCCGGATCGAGTCCGGCATGACGTGGTGGGGCCCACGCCCGCACCCGGACTGGATGCCGGATCGAGTCCGGCATGACGTGGTGGGGCCCACGCCCGCACCCGGACTGGAAGCCGGGTCAAGCCCGGCATGACGTGGTGGGGCGATAGAACGGCGTCAATACATCAGGAAAGCCGCCCGCTCGTCCAGCCACCGCTCCTCGTCCGGCTTCAGCCGCGCGTCGAGATCGGCGGGCGTTGACGATGGGTTGTCCACCCACTCCCGAAGGAACGTCCCGCCCGAGAGCAGGTCAATGGCAAGGCGTTCGGTTTCGTACTCGTACGGGAACACGCGCCAGATCTGGTAGTCCGGGTGCAGCGTTCGGATGCTCCTCAGAATGAGCGCGGCGATGCGGTAGGGCTGGAACTCGTCGTGCCGGTAGAGATGCGTGTCGGTGTGAATCTGCAGCGCCGAGCAGAGCTTCCCCGCGTGCTTGTGGAAGGTCGGCTCGATGGCGCAGGGACGGATGAGGCACCCGCGAAGCCACCCGGGCGCGAGCTGGCGCATCAGGCCGAGAACCCGCTCCATATCCACGTCCGGCGCGCCCACGACTTCCAGCGAGGCCGTCGTGCCGCGCCCCTCCGACAGCGTCGTGCCCTCGAACAGCACCGTGCCGGGGAAACAGCGCGCCATGTTCAGGCTCGATGCGTTCGGGCTGGGGTTCACCCAGGGCAGGTCAGATAGCGGCCATCCGAACCCCGGCCCCTCGTCCGGGTCGTAGCCGGTCATCGGAATCACCCTGAGAGCGAGATCGAGTCCCTTCTTCTCCGCGTACCAGCGCGCGATCTCGCCGAGGGTCAGCCCGTGGCGCATGAGAAGCGGCCCCACGCCAACCATGCTCTCCCACCCTGGCTCCAGGATGCTGCCCTCCGCCGGGCGTCCGGCGGGGTTCGGGCGGTCCAGAATCCAGACGGGCTTCCCGGCATCCGCGCACGCTTCGAGCATATAACAAGTCGTCGTCACGAAGGTGTAGATGCGCGTGCCGATGTCCTGCAGGTCCGCGAGCAGCAGGTCGAAGGAGTCCATCATCTCCGCCGTCGGCCGCCGGTTCTCGCCGTACAGGCTGAAGACGGGAATGCCCAGATGCGGGTCGGTGTAGTCGTCCGACTCGATCATGTTGTCCTGCTTGTCGCCGCGCATGCCGTGCTGCGGCCCGAACGCCGACGACACTGCGAGATCGGGTATCGCGGCGAGCGCATCAAGCGTGTGCGCCCCCCCGCGCGTCAGCGACGCAGGATGCCCGAGCAGGGCCAGCCGCCTGCCGCGCAGCATTTCGAGCGCCGCCTGGTTCTCCAAAAGATGATCAATCCCGCATCTGACAGTCAATGTTCTCCTCCAGTTACCTCAGCCGCGCAGCGGCTACAGTTCGATATCGATAACGCGGCGGACGTCCGGCGGCAGTGCCCGGACCTTCGTAAGCGTCTCTTGCCGCCGCCCCTGATCACCCACGATGATTGTGTACGTCCCGTCCTCAAACACCTTCGGGCGGAACTCCGTGCCCTTGATCCGCAGAGTGTAGACGATCTCGCCGGACTTTTCCTCGATCACCTGAACGACCGGATCGTCCATGCCCCGCACCCTTATTGTGGGCAGATACGCCGCGGCTTTGCGCCCGTAGTTGTCCTGCTGGCGGCAGGTGACCGGCCAGCCGGGATACTGCTTCGACTTCGGGCTGGTGATGTCCCCGCGCCGCGGCCAGCAGTTGAACGTGATGGTGCGCTTCTGCTTGTCGAATACTATCACGCCCCATCCGGTGGCGCGGCTCGTGAGTTTGTCTTCGGTGGTCTCGGCGGGAGGATTCGCCACGGCCATCACGGTCATGAGGTTGCCGAACCCGTCCACGTATTCGCCCGTATGGCGGCTCGAGCCGGGGCGGCGGTTGCCGCCGGGCTCGTCGGGCTCCCACCATCGCCGCCAGAGGTTCGTAACGGCAGGCGTGCAGAAGGCGTACCCCGCGTTGTCGAAATCCTCGACTCCATAATGAACCACCGACGCCAGGTGCTGATCGCCCGTAATGTGCACGGCGAACGACTTGCGAATCTCCTTCAGGGCAGCATCGCGCGCGGAGTGCGGCCAGCCGCCCGAGTCCAGGTCGGCGTAGTTGCGTTCATCGCGCGTGTTGGCGTGCGTCTGCAGGCTGGCGAAGAGGGTCTGCGACAGGACGCATTTCATCTCTGCCCCGCGCCAGTCCGCCGCCCACTGGCGCAGGAACTTCATCTGCCGCTCGCCCAGAAGCCCGGCGCCGGGCGGGTCGAGCGCGGCGCGGTCGTACTCGGCGGTTGGCACAAGGTCTATCCTCGGCCCATACTTCGGGACGAGTCCCGACGGGCCGGACTTGAACTTGCGGTCTTCGAGTATGGCGAAGCTGATGCCGCCCCAGTCGAGCGATGTGTAATAGGCGCCGATTGCCTGCTGAACGGGCGTTGGGTCGAAGGGGTCGGGCAGGTGGTTCGTCTGCGCTCTTTCGACCTCTTTCACGTATTCGGCGGGCTTCAGGTATCCGCCGTCGGTCGCTCCGGGCTCGGTGGCTTTCTTACCTCCCGCGCCCCACAGGTTCGGGTTCCCGACATCATGGTCGTCGGGGATGGTGACGGTGGGGTACTGCCGGATGATCTCGCCGTAGTTGCGGCCGAAGATCAGCCAGTTCGCAAGGTGATAGTTGTGCGAGTAGACCTGGTCGCCGGCGAAATAGAGCAGATCGGGCTTCAGGCGCTTGACGTTCGCGACGATGTCCGCGCGGTCACCCTCGCCGCCGTGCACCGGGTAGATGGAATCGCACGAGAACGCCGCAACGGTGATTATGTCCTTCTCCACCGGGTTGCGCCGGATGATTCCCTCGTAGATGCAGGCGTCCCCGTGTCGCGCCCGGTAGGCGCGTTCCTTCGTCATGTCCCAGCCGGTCACCCGGAACGTCGCGGTCCATCCCGGCGTCACGACATCGGCGGAGGCGATCTGCTTCCAGCTCTCGCCGTCCTTCACCTCGAGCCGCACGGTGCGCGGGTTGCCCTCATCGAGCGGATAGAGCTGCGCTGTCAGCTTCAGGATGCTGTTGTTGACTGTGTAGAGGCAGAAGCAGATCGTGCTGTCTTTGGCCGGCTTCGGGATGTCGCGCAGAAATGCGTCCCGCTGAGCCAGAGCAGGCAGGCCGCAGCAGAAGATGATGACAGCGATCATTGTGACGGACAAGCGGCTGGTTCCGGTCATTTGCTATCCTCCCCCGAAAGCGCGCGCGGGCACAACGAGTGTTCGCCCCGCTCTGTCATTTCTCATCTGTGATGTGTATTCAGGTGCCCGCCGTGTCGCGCCGATAGAGGAACCGGCTGCTCGTATGCCTAACTCGTGCCGCGATACCCTCCACCGAAAGCGACATTCCGATGATAATACTCGCAGCCTGCCTTGTCACCGCCATCACCGCCCCGGGGCCGAAGCTGTCGTACAGCTACATGCTCTGGGACTGGACCCGTACCGCCGGGAACTACGACGCGTTCACCGAGCGCGTTGATCAGTGCCGCGAGGCGGGAATGGACACCATAGACCTGACCGTCGCATGGAAGCAGATCGAGCCGGAGCGCGGCAGGTTCGATTTCAGCGAGATTGACCGGCGGGTCGAGTACATCGCGAAGGCCGGGCTCAAGACGCGGCTGCGCCTGAATGTCAGCTATGCGCACGGCTGGCCGGACTGGTTCCCGGCCGCTCTGATGACCGGCGCGGGAGGCGCGACGCCCACCGACGTCCTTTCCCCCTTCTCGCCCGGCGCGGCGGACGCCTGGGCGCGGGCGGCCGAGGCGCTCTCGGCGCACCTGGGCGACAGAGTGGACTGCTATATGCCCGGGTTCGGTATGCACATGGAAGTCAAGTACGGGGATTGGATCTCGTACGAACGCCCGGCAGTCTCGTCGTTCCGATCCTGGCTGAAGACGCGCTACCGGACGGCGGTGGCGCTGAACAAAGCGTGGGGGTCCGGCTTTTCCGGCTTCGAGGCCGTGCAGCCTCCGGCAGTGCCCGCGGACCTCTCGGAAGCTCCTCAGAGCGTCATTGATTTCATCCAGTTTCGCGAGGACCAGCTCGCCTACGTTACCGACCGCTTCATTCAGGGCTTCCGGAAAGGGTACCCGAAGGCAAAGGTCGCGGTGCAGATGGGCGAGAGCTTCCGCAAGGAATCCGCGATGATGTCGAACCTTGCGTACTACCGTTACGCGCGTCTGGCCGACGAGGTGGTGCATTCGTACGATTTCTTCGTCCATCCACCCGACGCGCCGCACAACGCATTCGAGAGCGTTCGGACGTTCGCGGGAATCACCGGCAAGCCCGTGATCGTCGAGTTCGACGGGCCGGTGCTGCAATCGAGCTTCGGCTACAACGACGATCACCTGGCAGCCCTCGCGCGGGAGTGCATCCGCGCGGGCGCGAGCGGCATCCATGTCAGCAACTACTCGGACAGCGACCCGCGGCCCCTGGGCTTCATCCGCGCGATTGCGGAGATGACCCGGAAAGCGCCAGCGAAACAGCCGACCGCCGAGTCGCTCTTTTACGTCTCGAAGTGGACGTTCTACTGCATGTCGAAGGACGAGACGGCGCACCAGCGCGTCTACGCCTACTACCGGAAGCTCCTCGCCGCCGGCGAGAAGATGCGCATCATCACCGACGAGAACCTCACCGAGCCGGGTCTCGGCCGCGGCGGCAAGCTGTTCGTAAGCTGGAGCCCGATTGTTTCACGTGAAGCATTTCAGCAACTGAAAGAACTGATGCGGGAGATGCCCACGGAGACGGACGGGGAGCCGGGGCTGCGGGTTGTGGACGCGCGCACACGCGCCGCAGCCCGCCGCTAAGGCAGCGCGAGGGTCAGGCTCGGGGCCTGCCGCCGCGGTTGCGTGAGACAGGCCCCGGGATATCTGCTGTCAGTCCTCCTTCAGCGCCGCGTACACCAGCCCCGCGATGATGGCGCCCAGAATCGGGAACACCCAGAAGAACCAGAGCTGCTCCAGCGCCCATCCGCCGCCGACCACCGCCGGGCCGGTGCTGCGCGCCGGGTTCACCGACGTGTTTGTGACCGGTATGCTGATCAGGTGGATGAGGGTCAGCATGAGGCCGATGGGAATCGGCGCGAACCCGGCCGCGGCCGACTTCTCGGTGACCTTCAGGATCACGAGGATGAACATGAAGGTCATGACGACCTCGGCAACCAGACACGACACCATCGAGAACTGCCCCGGCGAGTGCTCGCCGAAGCCATTAGGCGCCAGTCCGTTCGCGATGTCGAAATTGGCGTTGCCGCTCACGATCAGATAGAGCACCCCCGAAGCCGCGATTCCGCCCAGCACCTGGAAGATCACGTAGAGCGGGACATCTTTCCAGGCGAACTTGTTCGCGACCGCCAGCCCGATCGTTACTGCCGGGTTGATGTGGCATCCCGATATGCGGCCAATGGCGAACGCCATGGTCAGCAGCGTGAGACCGAACGCGAGCGAAACCCCGGTCAGGCCGATGCCCACTTCCGGAAATCCGGCCGCGATCACCGCGCTGCCCGTGCCGCCAAGCACAAGCCAGAAAGTACCGATGAACTCCGCAAACGCACGCTTACTGTTGCTCATCAACATACCCCTTTCCAATGCGCCGGCAGGTCCTGAACCCCGGGCCTGCACCCAGATGAAAGACGCGCCTTCGGTTCAGGGGCAGTTTCTCCGCTTCCCAGACAGTTTCCTCTCTTGCGGCTGCGCGGCAGGGAACACGGCCCGCCATGGCGAACTCAGAGGGCGCAGGTTACTTCAAATCAGGGGAAAAGCTACGATGGAGTTCAAACAGGTTGTAGAGAAGCGCGCGAGCGTCCGGCAGTTCGCGCCCGATCCGGTAAGCGCAGATGCGCTGAAGGAGATGGTGCGGCTGGCCGGGCTGGCGCCGAGCGTCAACAACGCTCAGCCGTGGAAGTTCGTCTGCGTTACGAACAAAGAGCTTCTAAAGAAGATGGGCGAGGCTGTGCACGACAAGCTGGCGGTTCTTCTTCCGCCGTCCGGTGCGGCGCAGAACCGCAACAAGGTCGAGTGGTTCTCGACATTCTTTGCCGACGCTCCGGCGGTGATCGCCATCGTCGCCACGGACTACGCGGCTGTGGTGGACGGGGTGCTGCCCGAGGGTTTGACGCATGCTCAGATCAACGAGATGCGCGGCCATCCTGATGTCCAGAGTCTGGGCGGGGCGGTTGAGCATCTTCTCCTGGCGGCGGTGGACCTCGGCCTCGGAGCGTGCTGGCTGAGCGGCCCGCTGGTGGCGCGCGAGGAACTGGAGAAGCTGCTCGGCGTCGGACAGAACTACACGCTTGGCGCCATGGTCGCCGTCGGCAAGCCGGCTGGCCCCGCGCAGATGAAGCCGAAGAAGCCCGTAGAAGAGATCATAGAATTCCGCGATTGACAGCCGGGGCCGTCCGGCGGGCCTGATTGCCGCTATCGCATGACACCGGTGAGCGGACGCACATCCGCGTTCCAGCGCCAGCGGTGCGCGCTCTCGTGGGCGCTACAAGGAGAACAATGAGCAGGAGAGGTTTCACGTTGATCGAATTGCTGGTGGTCATAGCGATTATCGCCATCCTGGCGGCTATTCTGTTCCCGGTGTTCGCCCGGGCGCGCGATCGCGCCCGAGGCGCGTCGTGCCTGAACAACATGAAGCAGATGGGCCTCGCTCACCAGATGTACATGGACGATTTCAAGGGCGGGCTGGTGCCTGTGGGTGTCGGGGGCGGGCCTGGTGTGATCTATCCGGTGTCGGGAGCAATCTACTGGCCCGATCTGCTCTCCGGCTACACGGCAAAGACCGTGAAGCTCCACAAGTGCCCCACGGCGAAGTCGTTCGGCATCGGGATGAACCACCCGCAGCTCGGGAAATGGAGGACAGATCTCGGCGTGCCGATCTGCAAGATCAGCCAGATCGTAAAGCCGGGGGAAACCGTCTGCTTTGCCGACACGGGCTACATCGTCAACTACCAGGAGCGCGACCCCGACAAGTGGTACGAGGATCCGAAAGCCAATGCGCTCACAATCGTCTTCCGGACGCCGGACAACGTGGGTTACTACGATGCGGCGGCCAGCGCCACCCGCGTTGTCAATCGTCACGGGGGCCGCGCAAATTGCGCCTTTATGGATGGGCACGCGCAGGCAATGCCGGTGTCAAAGCTCGGATTTCAGTATCCGGAAGGCCACGAATTGGCGATGTGGGATACGCACTAGGCGCGGGTACGCCGAAACGGCAATGCGGCCCGCGGCCCGCTATGCGGCCTGCTCGCGGCGCGCTACACGCAGCAGAAGCGGTATCGAGGCAATCTGCGCCGCAACCGAGAACGCCACGAGGCTCGCGATGGAGATATCGTACAGCAGTCCCATCAGCGCGCTCCCGGCGAACCAGAACACCCCGAAGCCCGCGTTGAACACACCGTAAGCCGTTCCGCGCCTGTCCGATGGAGCGATGTCCGCAATCGCCGCGCGCATGATGGACTCCTGCGCGCCCATTCCGATGCCCCACAGCGCGACGCCCGCCCACGCCAGCCCTGCGCCGCCGAGAAACACGAGCGGCGCGAACAGCGCGGAGATGACCGCCGCCCCGGCCAGCACCACGAGCCCCGACCGATCGTACAGACGCCCGAACACGAGCGCCGCAATCGCGTCCACGCCCATTGCGACCGCATACAGCACCGGTATCCAGTCGGGCCGAACGACGGCGGCTTTGTGAAAATGGTAGGCAATGAGGGGATAGTCGGCGTAGCCGGCCGCAACCAGCGCGACGGCGGCAAGATACAGCCAGAACACTCGAGGCAGGGACCCGGTTGACGGCGCCGGGGACGTCACTTCCATGTCGCGCGGGTTCGGGTAGAGGAAGCGCGCGGCGGCCAGTACGCAGATCGCCATAAGCGCGGGAATCAGCAGGATCGCGAAACTGGACCGGTAGCCGCCCCCGAAGAAGAGGACGGCAGACACGATGAGGGGCCCAAGCACGGCGCCGGTCTGGTCCATCGCTTCGTGCAGCCCGAAGCCCCAGCCGCGCCCGACTTCGCTCGCGGCGTGTGAGAGCATCGCGTCGCGCGCCGGCTTGCGGATCGCCTTGCCCACCCTTTCGGCCACGATGAGCGCCGCCGCGATCTCCCAGCGCCCCGCCAGAGCGAGCGCGGGTACCGCCAGCAGGTTGACAACGTAACCGGTCAGGGCAATCGTCCAGTAGTTGCCCGTGCGGTCGCTCAGGTATCCGGAAACCAGCCGCAGCCCGTAGCCCACCAGCTCGCCGAGCCCGGACACGAAGCCGACGGCCGCCGCGCTCGCCCCCAGAGCGCCCAGAAACGGCCCGGTAACGCTGCGCGCGCCTTCGTACGTGATGTCGCCGAGAAGGCTGATTACGCCGAGCAGCACGATAAACCGGACAGCTCTGCGCCTGCTCTCCGGTCGCGGCCCGTTCCCCACAGTGTTATTGGATGTCATTCAGACCGCCCGATCTGCAAGGCGAGCACCGCGGGCGTGGCTCAGAAACCACAGAGGGGCCGCCAGGAAGGAGAGTTGGTAAGAGCTCATCGCGCTGTGACCCGGGCCCTCCGTTGCTGAGCCATTGTCACGCTCCAGCCCGCCAGTATGAGCACCGAAATGGTCAGCAACGCGGTGGCTTCTGGCCGGGCCACTTGCCACCCTCGCGTCAGGATGTCTTCGTGGACGTCAATCAGCAGCGCGCACACCTCAGTCCAGCAGATCGTCGAAATCTCTCTGGCAAGACCCGCTCTGAGTTGCGCGCGCCACGATACCTGCTGGCGTAATGCCCCCCAGAGCCGGGAGAGCGACGGTACCCAGGCAGGTACTGTGGCTTGATATGCCGGATAGTCATCTGGCCACTCCGCGGCCAATGCGCGTTCTTCGCCGCGCACCACCAGCACGTGCACGATACCGAAGGCAACCGCGGATCCGGCGAGGAAAGCGGCGTGCCCGATGATCACGCACAAACCCAGCCCGATCAGAAAACTCCCCACATACATCGGGTTGCGCACCACCGCATACGGCCCGGTTGTGACGAGACCGGCTTCGCCATGACGCAGCTTCCAACAGCGGGCTGTGATACGGATGGCAAGCCCGGTCGCCATGATCACAAGCCCCAGAACATCCGCCAGCTTATCCAAAAA
>Ga0255341_1001508_pt1 | contig 32559 bp, 31 predicted proteins | sample wastewater_treat_8_FD_192418 | JGI IMG/M metagenome (GOLD analysis project Ga0255341, IMG submission 192418) | Wastewater microbial communities from Lulu Island WWTP, Vancouver, Canada - plant12 | ecosystem: Engineered > WWTP > Wastewater > Unclassified | place: Canada: Vancouver, British... | reverse complement strand
ATTTCTGACCCCAAATTAGTAAATATTAGCAAAACACCCTTGATATTTTCCTAATAATGGTTATTGCGTGAAGTTGTCAAGGTACATCTATTGTAAAAAAAGAGTTTATGCAGTGGAATCATATTTATGATTATTAAATTCGGAGTCTTTATGTCAAAGAAATCTTTTGTCAGTGGTGCAATCATATTGATGCTTGCCGGATTCATTGTTAAAATCTTTGGATTTGTTTACCGGATATATTTATCTAATTTGATCGGTTCTGAGGGGATGGGGCTTTTTCAGCTGATATCCCCGGTATACTCTCTTATAATATTGACATTAACTTCAGGTGTATCCATAGCTGTTTCCAAAATGGTTGCAGAGGAACTGGCTAAAAACAACCTGATAAACATTAGAAGAATAACCTATTGTGCTTTTGTAATTTCATTGATTGCAGGATTTATTATCTCAGGCGGTATATTTTTCTTTATTGATTTCTTCTCTCGTGAGGTGCTGAAAGATGCAAGGACTCATATTTCCCTTCTCATACTGGTGCCGTGTATACCTGTGATAGCTGCTTCATCAGCATTGAAGGGTTATTTTTACGGCATACAGCAGGTAGCACCTACAGCAGTATCACAGATATTTGAGCAGGCAGTAAAGATATCGGTTGTAATGCTGCTAGCATCGGAGTTTATGGGAAAAGGTCTGGAATATGCCTGTGCAATGGCTACATTAGGTATGGCCCTTGGTGAGATAGCAAACCTTTCACTTTTGATTCTTATCTATAAGTTCAAGAAGCATAAGTTTCATAAAAACATATCAAGAAAAGGCATGATGAGGAAAAGGAATATTATTAAGGAGATTGTCAGGACTGCTTTCCCTGTTTCAGTGAATAGATTTATTACCTCAGTAATGGGTGCCTTCGAATTGATCCTTATTCCCAGAAGGCTTTTAGAAGGAGGCCTTAACTACTCTGCCAGCATGATGGAGTATGGCAAGCTTACAGGTATGGCAATGCCTCTTATATCCTTTCCATCCCTTGTAACCTCTTCACTTGCAATAACATTGGTACCGGCAATATCTGAAGCCTTATCCACCAAACAATACAGGTCTGTAAACTATAGAATATCAAAATCAATTCAATTTACATTTATTCTCGGGTTTATTTTTACTTCAATTTTTCTTGCGTTCCCCCATGAGATAGGCGGCATTCTTTATAAAAGGGAAAAGGTAGGGGAATTGCTTTTTATACTGGCATTTACCTGCATATTTGCATATTTGCAGCAAACCCTTTTGGGTGTTTTAAACGGTATGGGTAAGCAGGCGGTATCACTAAGAAATTCAGTTATAGGCAGTGTAATAAGAATAGGTTTTGTGTATTTCGCAATACCCACCTATGGTATATTGGGCTATGTTGTCGGAATAATAATAAGTTCGGGTTTTGTTTGTATTTTAAATCTTGCTACAGTTGTAAATACAACAGGGATGACCATTGATTTTCGTAATTGGGTTATAAAGCCGGGGGTAGTTTGTGCCGTTTTGTTATTTATAAGCAAATATATTTACAGTTTCTTTGGCATATTTACAAAGAATTTCGTTTTGAATACAGTTTCGGCTGTGGCAGCAGAGTTTTGCATTGGCCTGATTTTGATGGCGATAATAGGTGTATTGAAAAAGGATGAAATGAAAAGACTTTATAAAATAAAAAGAAAATAAAAAGGGGATAGATGGAAAATAAATAGAAATATAAAAAGAATATAAATAGAAATAAAAAAGAAAGAAAAACGTAAATGCATCAAAATTCATGATATGATGAGATAATTTAAGATAATTCTTATTTTTCCCAAGTGAAGGTCAAAGAAAGTCAAAAACAAGTTTTGCTAATGAAGCATATAATATGGTATAAAATAATTGTAAGGTCAAAGAAAGTCAAAAACAAAATGATAGTATTAAATTAAACAAATTAATAGCAAAACAAATTAATAATTAAACAAAATGGAGGTGCTGTTTATGTTTGGATTAACACCAAATTCTAGAAGGCAAAATGAAATTACAACAAAAGGCAATAACATATGGGATCTTAACAGTGTGTTTGAAGAGTTTTTCAGAGAACCGTTCTTCCAACCGGGTTTTTTGGCAGTAAACGCAATAAAGGCTGATATACGTGAAAACGACAAAGAATATGTAGTTGATGCGGAAATACCCGGAGTAAATAAGGAAGATATCAAGCTAGAGCTCATCAATGATACATTGACAATATCGGCAGAACATAAGGCAGAAACAGAAGAAAAATCAGATAATTACTTAAGGCGTGAAAGAAGGATGGGCTCTTTCTCAAGAAGCTTCTATGTCCCAAATGTGAAAAACGAAATGGTAACAGCAAAGTACAACAATGGTATTTTAACAATAACCCTTCCAAAGGACAAAGAGAAGCATAAATCCAACAGAATAGACATACAGTAGAAGTGCGGCTGATACAATATGCTACAATATAGGTAAATTCCTATAAGACTCGTTGCTTTTTTCCATAAGCTCTATGGTTTTGCACAGCGTCTCAATCCCCCTATGAATATTTTCAACATGAACTGATGCAAAGCTCAGCCTGATGTTATTCAATTTCTGTGTAGAATTGCCGCTGTAAAATATTTTACCCGGTGCAAAAACCATGTCATTTAAAGCACATAGATTGGCAAGCTTATTTACATGAAAGCCGGGAGAAAGGTTGAGCCAAAGGTTTAAACCTCCTCCGGGCTTTCCATATTTTACACTTTGAGGCAGGTTGCTATCAAGGGCATTGATTGTACTTATATATCTTTCCTTATATATATCGTACATGAATCGAGAGTGTTTGTCCCAGAAGCCTTTTCTGATATATAAATCAAAAGCCCTTTGAATAAGTCCGGAAGTGGAAATATCGGTAGCATGTTTTGCTTCAATTACATTTCCGAGAATACCTGGAGGCACTATCATAAAACCAAGGCGAAGTCCAGGCATAAATATTTTTGAGTAGCTTTTAATAAAAATGACCCTGTTGCTTTTATCCATGGATTTTAATGTAATGTATTTCCTGCCTTCAAAATCAAGATCACTTACATAATCGTCTTCTATGATGTATAGGTCATATTTATCGGCCAGCTTAAGAATTTGCTCACGCTTGTGATTTGGGCATGAATAGCCTGTCGGGTTCTGGAAGGAAGGTATGGTATAAAGAAGCCTGGGTTTGTATTTTTTAATAGTATACTCCAGTACATTGATATTCATTCCGTCATCACACAGCTCAACATCTGCAATTTTGGCTCCTCTAGACTTAAAAACAGCTATAGCACCGGCATAGGTAGGGCTTTCGGTTATTATATATTCCCCTTGCTTTAATAAGGCTTTTGATATTATATCTATACCCTGTTGGGCACCCGAAATTATTTGAATATCGTCAGGGTTGCATGTTACCATTGCGTTTCCAAGGACTCTGCATATAGATTCCCTTAAGGGGTAATAGCCCTGGCTGTCCTGATAGCCGAAGGCATTACCCTTATCTCTTTCAAGAACCTCATTTAATGCAACTTTAAAATCATCAACAGGAAAAAGATCCGGAGTAGGAGTAGCACTGGCAAAGTTAATGCTGTTTTCTGTCAGGCTTACTTGCCCGTTGTTAATCAATGATGCGAATTCATGTGTATAAACTTCATCCAATACAATGCTGCTTTGCAGATGCATGCTTTTAGCGGATATTAAAAAGTTGTCGGATACAAAGGTGCCGCTGCCGGGCTTTGTATAAACATAACCATCCTTTTCAAGCTCTCTGATGGCTGTAACCACTGTTACTCTGTTGACACCAAGCTCTTTGGACAACTGTCTTATTGACGGAAGCCTGACATCACATACAAGGGTTCCGTCTGAAATTAGTGCCTTAAGCTTTTCAAAAAGTTGAACATATAATGGTAGAGTGCTATCCTTATCAAATTTTATCAAATCGATGATTTCAATCATATTAGCCGCCTGCTTTACCTGGTAATGTTAAAGAAATAAGTTCTTTAATCATTGCGTAATTATTAACTATCAATTATTAATTACATATTAATTAATAAAAGAGATTATAATAGCAATAATGAATACAAAAGCCAAAATAAACATAAGCCTTTGCTGTTTCCTGACCTTATATGTAAGGCTTGTATTGTTATTAATCATTGATGAGAGTTTTCGTTCAAGATCTTCTTTTTCCTGGGTCAGGGTTATAAATAAATTGCTGTTGTGTTCGCTTGGAAAGGTTAGCGAATCATTGTTTTGGTACTTACTCTCCTTATAAGCATATAGTAGCATCCTTGCAGCTGTCAAGGGTCCGTCTTCAACCATATCAGCTACTTCATCGGCCAGGCTGTGTCCCATTGCTGTTATCACAGGTGACTGCATCTTAGATATTGCTTCCAATACATTTAATTCATCAAAGAGCTTTCTTTCTAAGGAGTCGACACCTGTTATCAATATTGCATCATAATACTGGTTTTTGTCCATTGACTGGAGAAGCTCCACTATATCATCGCATTTGTATGTATCAATATAATGCATGGAAACTTCAAAAAAACCGGAACTTTTAAGATAGTTGTCAATTTCAACTGATGCATTGCTGTTTTTGGAGGATATAACCATTAATTTAAAGAAATCAATATTATCAAATGTCAAGGTTTTTTTGGGAATATCCAATAGTCCTTTCTCATTTAATAAGGACATAATTGACTCCTTTTTACTTTCACTGACATCAGATTCAATAACTCTTGATGCTTTAAACTCAATAAAGTTAAACTGATTTTCAATATTATTGTCATAAATGTTGAACATACCGTATAAATTGATCCTGTTTCCCAGTTCCACTCCAGAATAGTTACCTGCTTTTTTAGGTATGAATACATTCATAACGCTTCCTTCATCACTTTGTATCTTGAAGCTTGTACCATATTTATGTCTTTCAACATCAGAACAAATAGTTCCCTCAAGATAATAATTTCTTTTAATAGCATCATTTCTGAAGAATGAGCTTTTCATGTTTTGCATGAATAAACTGCGGAATTCATCTATGGATATTTTTTCCGCTTCTGCATTGCTATTAATTGGTTCTCTAACCGCCATCTACATACCCCCGTTTGAAATATTAATATTTTATAAACTATAAATAAACATTTTATAAACTGGATATATTCATTTTACCACATATATCTTTTAATTAGAACTCTTTTTGTTGGACTAAATTTAATATAGTATTATAAATTCATTAGTGGTATAATTAATTTTCGGAAAATGGTAAACGAGCAAAAAGGGGTGTAGGATATGAATGAACCAACAAATGGACAAGCTGATTTTAAAATTGACATGCAAGCATTTAACAGAACCATCCCGGAAATAATTGCCGAGGTTACTAAGCTGGTGAGAGGTTTATTCCTGAAAATCAGACTTACGAATAGTGGATCTTTACTCAGGGCAAGCAGCGGCATTACCATAATAAAAAAGAATGCAGCCATAAAGCTGGGTAGGAAGGTACAGCTTTATAAAGGAGTTAAGCTAAGTGCATTTGGAAATGAAAATTTTTCTGAAATAATTATTGGAAATAACACATCAATAGGAGACAGGACAGAAATACATGCAGGAAAAAAGGTTGAAATAGGAGACCGATGCAATATATCATGGGATGTTTGCATAATGGACAGGGATTATCATAAATTTAACAGTCCTACTGAGGAAATTAAGCCCGTTAAAATAGGTAATGATGTTTGGATAGGCTGCAATGTATTAATTTTAAAGGGCGTAACAATAGGCGATGGAGCTGTTATAGCAGCAGGAAGCGTTGTTACAAAGGATGTTGCACCTAAGACTCTGGTAGGTGGAAATCCTGCGAAGCTAATTAAAGAAGATATTTACTGGATACCGTGATTTCAGAATTTATTGGATTTGGGATTTAGAATATATAGCAAATATTAGAATTTGGAGTTTTGTTGAAAGGTTTTAAAATGAAAAGTGTAGCAAAATCTATCGGCATTGTTACTATACTAATGCTGTTTTCAAGAGTTTTGTCATTAATTAGCAGCAGCTTTTATGCAGCAAAGTTTGGAAGAACTATTGAAATGGAGATATACTCCTATTCGCTGCAGGTGCCGCTTATAATATTTACCAGCCTGGGTACCGCTCTGGCAACAGTTGTAATACCTATATTTTCAGGGCATATTACCACAGGTGACAAAGAAAGAGCATACAGGTTTGCAGATAAGATAATTACTATAACTGTGGTTCTTACACTGGCTTTTTCTGCATTATGTATATTGGCAACACCGCTGATAACATACCTGACACCTAAGTTCAGGTCTCAGAACTATGAATTGACAGTGTTTGCATTAAGGGTAATGTTCCCTATAATGGTATTTTACGGACTCAACTATATATTTCAGGGGATTTTACAGTCTTTTGGAAAATTCAATATGCCTGCGTTGGTAAGTATACCAAGCAGCCTTATTGTAATATTATACTCTTTATTTTTGAGCCATCGTTTTGGAGTAAAGGGACTCATAGTAGCTACCTTTATTGGGCTAACAACACAGGCACTTATCCTGATTCCGCCTATTTTCAAAACAGAATACAGGTTTTCACCATCCCTTAAATTTAAGGATCAGGATATAATTACAGCGGCAAAGCTGGTGCCTCCGGTACTCATAGGTACGTCAGCCTATTCTGTGAATATGCTTTTCAACAACATATTTTGCAGCAGATTTGAAGACAATACAGTATTTATGATGAACTGGGTGCAGAATTTAGTTCTTTATGCGGTTCTTGCATTTGTATATTCGGTTACGGCTGTAATATTTCCAAGACTCTCCATGTATGCTGCCAAAAATGATATGGCGGAGTTTAAATCAAGTCTTGTCAAGATATTAAGTTCGGTGACATATATACTGATCCCTGTTACTGCAGGCTTTATAGCTGTCAGGTATCAGCTTATCGAGCTTTTAATAATGTGGGGAAAAATAAACCAGGATGATGTGAATTTTGCAGCAGTGCTCATGGCACTTTATTGTATAGGAATTGTAGGATTTGGGATGAAGGAAGTGTTGGACAGGGCTTTTTACTCGTTAAAGGATACTAGAAAGCCTGCTATAAACGGTGTGATTATGATGGTAATAAACATTTCATTAAGCCTTATTTTAGCACGTTTTATAGGTGTATTCGGGATACCTCTGGCATACTCCATATCATCATTGTCCGGGTCCCTGATACTTATTTTTCTTGTAAGAAAAAAGATTGGAAATCTGGGCTTAAGGAGTTTTGGCATAAATGCAATAAAGGTTATTGCTGCAAGCTCTGTAATGTTCCTGTTGGTTGTTGGAATAAGAATGCTCCTTGATAAGTTTTTTTTCGGTATGTTTTTGACAGATAGGAGTGTAAAGCTTTTTATTCCCGTTGCTTTGGGTGCGGCAAGCTATTTTTTAATGACTTATTTTATGAAGGTTGAAGAAGCTAATGATATGTTAGGGAAGGTATTGTCAAAGCTTCCCATTAAGAAAAAGATGGGCTGATTCATAGACTACCTCATTGATAGGATAGGTATGTTAATATCAGAAATCAATGTTATATTTGGAGGTAATGGATGAAAAAAATAAGCTATTATATTTGTCTGATACTTTACTATGCCATTGGAAGGCATTTGCCGGGATCTGACCTGCCATACGGTTTTGGTACAAAGAAAATAAGAAGGTTTTTGTGTAAAAGGATTTTTCACAAGGCGGGAAAAAACATAAATGTAGAGCATGGGGCATTTTTTGGTTCAGGCAGGGATATTGAAGTTGGAGATAATTCAGGGATAGGGTTGAACTGCAGGATTGCAGGACCTCTAAAAATAGGCAATGATGTAATGATGGGACCTGATGTTATGATATTTACACAGAACCATGAAAACAGCCGTATTGATATACCCATGAACCTTCAAACAGCACCTAAAAAACCTGTTGTTATTGAGGATGATGTGTGGATAGCTGCCAGGGTTATAATACTTCCGGGGATTACCGTACACAAAGGAGCTATTTTGGGAGCCGGTGCCGTGGTGACAAAGGATGTTCCTGAGTATGCCGTTGTTGGCGGCAATCCTGCTAAGATAATCAAATTCAGAAACGGCAATCAAGTTCAAAGCAGCGACCAAATTAAAAACGGCAATCAAGTTCAAAATAGTAACCAAATTCAAAATGGAAATACAGGTGATAAAAATGATTAGAGTTTTATACTTGATAAACCATGCAGGGAAAGCCGGTACCGAAAGGTATATACAATCCCTTGTTGAGAGGCTTAACGGTAAAGAGATAGAGGCTTATCTTGCATACAATGAGGAAGGACTATTGGTTGAAAAACTCTCGGAGTTTGGAGTTACATCCCACAGGATTTCCATGAAAAATCCTTTTGATTTAAAGGCAGCGTACAATTTAAGTAAATTGTGCAGGAAGCTTAAAATTGACCTCATTCATACCCAGTATCTAAGGGAAAATTATATAGCCATGTGGTCTCGGTTGTTTAATCCTAAGACGAAGGTTATGTACACAAACCACTTCATACTTGAGAACAATGCATTATTGAGATTTTTTAACAGGGTGTTGACTCCCCTTGAGGCAAACATTGCGGCTGTATGCAACAAAGGCAGGGAAATGATGATAAGCAACGGGGTTAACGGCAAGAAAATAAAAGTTATATTTAACGGTGTTGACCCGGAAGAATGGGGAGGCCCTGTAGAGTCAACAATGAGGCAGGAGCTTAAAATTGATGATGATACCTTTGTAATGCTGTGTGCATCAAGGTTTGCATATGATAAAGGCCACGAATTTCTTATTAATTCCATTGCAGAGCTTAAGAAAATAACCGATAAAAAATTTGTTTTAGTTCTGGCAAATGATGGGCCTTTTTTTGAAGAAAGAAAAAAACAGGCATTGAATTTAGGACTGGAAAAGGATATTATATTTACAGGATTTAGAAAAGATATTAAAAACCTTATTTACGGAAGCGATCTCTATATAAATTCATCGGCCCATGAGGCCTTGAGCTTTGCCATACTGGAGGTCTTAGCCTGTGGATTGCCTATAATTGCAACGGATATGGGAGGAAATGGAGATATAATAAACAGTGAGACAAACTGCGGTATTTTGGTAACATATGATGATGCAAAGGGACTTGCCCAGGCTATAATAAAAGTTATGGATGATGAAAAGCTGCAAAAGACCTTGAGGGAAAATGCATTAAAAACCATCAGGGAAAAATTTAATCTTGATAAGATGGTTATGGAAACATATAATTTATACAGGGAAAGCTTGAAAAGATAAGAAATAAAAGAAAAAGTTTGTAGAGCGGAGGATGTGTAGAAATGATATTGGATAGTAAGGGAAAGCTTTTTGGTAAGATTAGTATTGTGGATGTATTGATTGTATTGGTTGTCATAGGAGCAATAGCAGGTGTAGGCTATAAGCTCACAAAGTCAGATATTGGAGTTGGTAATGCACTTGCCAAGCAGGATAAGATTGAGATAAGTTTTTATGCTGATGAAGCTCCGGAGTTTGCGGCAAAAGCTGTGACCAAGGGAGATCTGGCTAAGGATTTTGAAAGAAATGTTATTTTTGGAAACGTTACAGATGTAGTTGTTGGTGATTCTGTAAGCTGGGCTTCTAATGATAAAGGAGAGATTGTTACATCGAGCAAAAAGGGTTTTTCGTCAATTAAGGTAACTGTTGAAGGAGATGGGATATTCAGAGACGGTAAATCTTCATCGGGTGTTACATTCGGCAGTGCGGATTTTTATGTAGGAAGGACTACTATTCTGCTTGTAGGAAACTCAACTTTCCAGTGCAGGATATATGATATAAAGAAAAAGGGGTAATGCTTCTTGATTAATATATTGAAAAATAGTTTTATAATAGGCTTTATTGTTACCCTTATACAGAAACTTCAGGTTGCATATAAGGAAAGTCTTATAGCCAAAATAGCAGCTTATTTATCATCAAAATTCAAAGAACTTACCAATAATAGTAGAATTATAAGTTTTGTAAAGAGAAGGGACTACTATTCCAGGGTATTGGAGCACAGCTTTTTTATAAGCCTGCTCGATAAAGCCATGAATGTGATTCCTAGATTTTTGAACACTTATTATACAAAGTATGGCCATATATTTTCCGAGAGTCTTATAGTAAAGTTTGCTGTCAATATACTTCGGAGAATGGAAATAATTCTGGCATTAAGCCTGGTGTTTATAATAATAGTTCCCCATAATAATTGGAACAATTTATATTCAACAATTATTGCACTGGCACTTACAGCTATGTTATTTCTAAAAATAGTTTTTCACAGGTTTGAAAGCTTTAATGTTAAAGCTCTTGATTTTGCAATGATTCTTTTCATGCTTTGCGTTTTGCTGGCAGCAGGCAATTCATTCTTCCCAAAGGAAAGCATAAGGTTTCTGATTTTTTTTGCCACATGCTTTTTATTTGTTATAGTTATAGTAAGTTCTGTAAATACTGAAAGATCATTAAACAATTTTATAGAGATATTACTGATTGGGGTTACTATTACAGGACTTTACGGAATTTATCAGGCCAAGATATTGGGTATACCTGTTGATCCATCATATACCGATATAGTTACAAACTCCGATGCTAAAGGACGTGTGTTCTCTACTGTCGGAAATCCAAACAACTATGCAGAGATACTGCTTATGACGATACCTTTTTACTTTGCGGTGGTCTTGAATTCAAAGAGCTTTATTAAGAAGGCAGTATATTCATTATTGGCTGTACCCCCGTTAATATCCCTGGTATGGACGAGTTCACGTTCTGCATGGCTTTGCTTTGCAGGATCTGTTCTAATATTTGTATACTTTAAAAATAAAAAGCTCCTTCCGTTATTTATACTGGCAGGAATAGCATTTTTGCCCTTTATGCCGCAAAGCATATACAGAAGGCTGATGTCCTTGACTCAAGCCGATACATCTGCCCAATACAGGGTTAAGATTTACAAGACCGTTATCCCAATGTTTGTGGAGTATTGGAAAGCCGGAATAGGACTTGGAACAGATGTATTTATGGGTATTTGCAAAAACTACTATCAATATACATCGAAAGTTCCTCCCCATTCACACAACCTGTTTTTGCAGGTTTGGATTGAAACGGGATTAATGGGGATAGTATCTTTTGTATGGTTTATTGGAAGACTTGTTAAAAAGTGTATTCTCAATTTATCCCACAAGGCAGATACAAACATAAATAACATTCTGATTGCAGGTATGTGTTCGGTAATAGGAGTATTGGTTATGGGATTTGCCGAGTATATATGGTACTATCCGAGAGTTATGTTAATTTTCTGGGTAGCTGTGGCAATCGTTTTGGCTGCACTGAGTATTTCTATGAGAAAAAGGGAAGGAATAAGCAATAAAAGCCTAGAGTATTAATGAAAATCTGTTGGTTTTTGCATAGAATTTAGTAATGTTAAGTCAAAATGTTTAAATTAAAATGTTGAGTTAATAAGTAAAATATTACTTCCCCTTGTCTATATTAAATACGTTATTAATCTTACATTTAGCAGAGATAAATGTAAAAGATTAATCGCATTTAATATAATAATGATTGGAGGCAAGTGATGTTTTACTTATTTGTTATTATGTGGTAATAAAATATAGTAATAAAATACGGTAATTAAATATGGTAATATAGTAATTAAATATGTCAATAAATAATTGTGCCAGGGAGGTTTTTGTATGAAGGTTGCTACACCGGAACAGATTGGCAGAATGGATAAGGAGACTATAACGCAAATTGGAATACCGGGAATTGTACTTATGGAAAACGCCGCATTAAAGGTGGTTCAAGAGATAATAAAAAGTGTGGGAAATGTAAGTGGTAAAAAAGCAGTTATCTTGGCAGGTAAGGGAAATAATGGAGGAGATGCTTTTGCCGTTGCAAGGCATTTGCATAATATTGGCACTAAAGTAATGGTGTTCATCACATCAAAAAAATCCGAAATAAAGAGTGATGCTGAAATAAACTTGAAAATAATCGAAAGAATTAATATAGAGACTGTAGAGGTCATGGGCGAAGATGAAATTTTAAGGCTAAAAAAGGAATTGGAGACCTGTTATGTTATTATCGATGGCATTTTCGGAACAGGTTTTAAGGGACAAATAAGCGGCATTATAGGTGAAATTGCGGAACATGTGAATAGCTGTTCAAAATATGTTATTGCCATTGATATTCCCTCCGGTGTAAACGGTGATACCGGAGAGGTTTTGGGTAAATGCATCAGAGCCGATAAAACTGTAACATTCGCTTTTCCAAAGACCGGACTTTTAATAAATCCCGGCTGTGAATATACAGGTGAGCTTGTAGTTGCTGATATAGGAATACCCCGAATAATAAGCGATGCAGTAAATATGGAAATAACTTTATTGGATGAGAGCCATGTATCCGGCATAATTCCGAAAAGATGCAAGGAAAGCAGCAAGGGTGATTATGGGAGGGTTTTAATTGTAAGCGGTTCAACGGGTATGACAGGCTCAGGTTGCCTTTGTGCAAAAGCTGCATTAAAATCGGGAGCCGGACTTGTATATCTTGGGGTTCCTTCATCATTACGTGACATTTATGGTTCTCAATTGGTGGAGCCCATAGTTATTCCTCTTGAGGATAAGGGGAAAGGATATCTTTCAAAAGAGTGCATTAATGGCCTTCTGGCCGAAATGGAAAAAATGGATGCTGTTGCTATTGGACCTGGTATTTCATTCCGCCAGGATATTGTGGAAATTATGGGTAAACTGCTGGCAGGTGCTAAGGTACCGTTGGTGCTTGATGCGGATGCATTAAATGCCGTTTCAAAGGATATTGATGTATTGAAAAAGTCAAAAGTACCTGTAATAGTTACGCCTCACCCTGGTGAAATGTCAAGGCTTACAGGAATAAGCATTAAAAGTATTCAAAAGGACAGGATAAAATATGCCAAAAAATTTTCCGGTGAATACAATGTAATAGCAGTATTAAAGGGAGCAAAAACCATAATTGCTACGCCTGATGGGAAAATTTATATTAATCCTACCGGAAATCCCGGAATGTCTACTGCCGGTACAGGTGATGTACTGACAGGTATAATTGCAAGCTTTTTAGGACAGGGCTTCAAGCCTGAAGATGCAGCAGCGGCGGGTGTTTTTCTTCATGGCCTGGCAGGTGATATGGCAGCTGGGAAGAAGGGTGAATATGGACTTATAGCAGGGGATTTGATTGAGGAGCTGCCTTGTGCAATAAACATGATTTTACAAAAGAAGGGATAAAGATGACACATAAATTTAACAGGGCATGGGCTGAAGTTGATCTTGATGCTATTGCTCACAACATAAGAGAAATTAGAAGAATAACAAATAAAAAATCGGAAATAATGGGAGTAGTAAAGGCAGATGCATACGGACACGGTGTTATGGAAGTAGTTAGGACCATATTGGAAAATAGTGCCACATGTCTTGCTGTGTCAATGCTTGATGAGGCCATACAGCTTCGAAAAAACAATATTGATGTACCCATATTAATTTTAAGCTATACTGATCCAATAAGAGTTGCCGATATTATAAAATATAACGTAACCCAAGCTGTTTTCAGCCATGATCTTGCAAGGGCATTGTCTGAAGAAGCTGTAAGGCAGAAGAAGAATGTAAAAATTCATATAAAAATAGATACCGGTATGACCAGAGTAGGCTTTATGCCTGGGTACAGTGCGGTTAAAAACGTATTGGAAATATGTAAGCTGCCAAGGATCATTGTGGAAGGGATTTTTACCCATTTTGCTTCAGCGGATGAGATGGATAGAAGCTATACCAATATGCAATTTGAAAGGTTTATGGGAATTTGCAGTGAGCTTAACAGGATAGGCGTATATATACCGATTAAGCATGTGGCAAACAGTGCAGCCATAATAGAATTTCCAAATATGCACTTAAACCTTGTGAGGCCGGGGATTATTCAATACGGCATGTATCCATCCGATGAAGTTGACACAAGTAAAATTAATTTAAAATCTGCAATGACTTTAAAAGCAAATGTAATACTTGTGAAGGAAGTTGAGAATAATACATGTATAAGCTATGGAAGAACTTTTAAAACTTCCAGGGTAAGTAAGATCGCAACAATACCAATTGGATATGCAGACGGTTATACCAGGCTTATGAGTAACAAAGGAAAGGTTTTGATAAATGGAGAGTTTGCACCTATAGTTGGAAGAATTTGTATGGATCAGTGTCTTGTAGATGTCACAGATCTTAAAAGCACAGTTATGGTTGGGGATGAAGTGGTTTTATTTGGCAAACAGGGAGATAACCAAATCACTGTTGAAGATATAGCTTCAATTATAGGGACCATTAACTATGAAGTTGTATGCATTATAGGTAAAAGAATACCAAGAGTCTATTTGAAGGGAGGTAATATACAAAAGGTGCTCAATTATCTTATTTAGGAATATAATAGAATAAATAATATATAATAAAATAAAAAAACAGTTCGGTTTTATGGGGGTATCTTACCTAAAGCTTGATTGCCAATAATTACAGGGTTTTTAAGACAGGAGTAATATTATTTTAATTTGACCCATGAATATTAGGGAATATATAATGATATATATAATATGAAAATTAAAAAGCAAAATGAAAAATTCATATTTATAATCTTTGAAATTACTAACTCGGTATTTCATAAGTAATATCCTTTCTATTTATGGCTTTTAAGAGTACATACCGCTGCATAGCAGCATATAGCTTTACCAGCAGTAAGTCCCGTAAGTCATTTTAAGATAGGAAACCCGAAAATAAGAATGGGGGGTTATTTTTGTCTGATTTAAAAAAAATATTGGTGAGTCTTCCTGATAATCTTTTAAAAGAAGTTGATGAAATTATTGCTGTTGAGAAAATAAACAGAAGTGAATTTGTCAGGAAAGCAATGAAGCTTTATATAAGAGAGAAAAGAAGAATCGAAATGAGGGATAGAATGAAAAAAGGCTACCAGGAGATGGCTGAGATTAATGCTAAACTGGCAGAGATGTGTTTTGATGCGGACAATGAACAGCAGCAAAAATATGAGGAAAGTCTCGGGGAGTTGGAAATATAGTGGTAATAAAGCGTGGAGATATTTTTTATGCCGATTTGAGTCCGGTAATCGGTTCTGAACAGGGTGGTGTAAGACCTGTTTTGATTGTTCAGAATGATATTGGCAATAAGTATAGTCCTACTGTTATAGCAGCAGCCATAACATCCCAAATTAACAAGGCGAAGCTTCCTACCCATATAGAAATAGGTGCTATGGAGTATGGTCTTTCTAAGGATTCTGTTATACTGTTAGAGCAGATTAGGACGATTGATAAAATGCGGATTAGAGAAAAAATAGGACGTTTGGATGATGAATTGATGGAAAAGGTGAACGATGCTATCAGCATTAGTTTTGGACTTCAAGATATATGATTTACAGGAGGTACAAAGGATGAAGAGATTAAAAATAATAAATTATAAATATCCTATATTGTTGTTTATTATAATGACAAGTTTTTTTACTGTACATATTGTTAGGGCAGTGACGGCTGTCTCGCCTGAACCTGGTTCAGAGGGTGATCCGGTTGTTTCCCAAAGCTATGTGGATTCCAAGATTTCCGGAATTACCGCAAAGCTGGATGCTGCAGATTCAACAATAAGTGATTTGACAAAGAAGCTTTCAGAAGCGGAGGTAAAAATTAACAAGCTTACTTCGGAAAATGAGGAAATGAGCAAGCAGTTAACGGAAATTGATCCTGAGTCCTTCAAGTTCCAGCCTTTGGAGCTTAAGGCAGGACAAAAGCTATTAGCAGGGGCAAGTACCGAGATAGTTGTCAGGTCCGGAAGTGCAAAGGCTATATCAGGCACATATGGCGGACTTTCAGATATAACGGCAGCACAAAGTGCAGATTTGACTACAGGTGCTCCAATCGCTCTTAACCATTTGCTGCTCTCATCAAGAGATGACGGAAGAGGAATAACTGCGGTAAAAGGATGCTGGCTGATAGTTAAGGGAACTTATAAAATAACAGACAAGTAATGACTAAGAAATAACTAAGAAATAACTAAGAAATAACTAAGAAATAACTAAGAAATAATAAAATAATGTTCACAAAATTAAAAACCTGTGGTAAAATATAAATTAACAAGAGCAAATTAATTTACTTTTGTTAATTTATTATTTTATGCAGGTTATATTTTTAATAAGTTATATTGAAGTAAGTAATAAGTAGTAGTTGGTTCCTTTCTTATTGTAGTATTTCAGGTAGTTTCGAGATTTTCTTATTTCAATTGTTACCACAATTAAATTGAAAGTGTTATTATTCACTTTTTAAATCTAAAATGTTTGAATAGTTAGTTGCGGAAATAATTATCTGCAATTCTACATAAAAATCAATTGGTTTTTATATAGCTATTCAATTCATATAAATTTTTATTGGAATTAGAAATATTTATTTTGCATTTTTGATTAATAGACATTATTGCAGAATGTGTATAAATCAAATAGATGTAGAATAAATTATTACTAACACCATATTGGGGCCTGTAATAAGTTTGTTCTCTCCGTCAGGAGGTGAATCGTGAGAAGAAGCTTTTATACAGGGAAGTGACAGGAAGACATAATATTTGTAATTAACATGTACTTAATTGATTGTAAGTTTAATATTATTTTTTATGAATTGTTATCCAGATAAAAAGTGTTATTATACAGAGATAAGTAATGAGAATAGGGGAGTTTTAATATGGGAAATGAAGAATTAAACTTGATGCTTGAAAAGCTGACAAAGCTTAGGGATCAGTTGGCTAAATTAAATGAAAAAACTGGTGCTCTTGATAGAGCTAGAGGTATGAGAGAAGAGATATTAAAAGTGGGTTGGAAGGGTATAATGGAAAAATATCATCCGGATGTGAATACCCAAGACCCGGCAGCAAATGAATTATTTAAAATGTATAAATTTGTTTATGAGGACATGAAGAAAAAATTGATGGATATGTAAGCGTGTGGATATCTTCATCGATATTTCTGGGGTTCTAAAACAGTTGCTAAGGTATGTCATTTCCTTAATATACCTTAGCAACTGTTTTTTATACCCTTTTTTCTAGATAATATTCTGAATCCTGAATTCTGAATTCTAAAATCCTACGACACTTGTTTGCTCTTCCCTGCAAACAACCTCGCCTTGGTTACCTTAACAATAAACCTTGGTAAATCCAGCATTCGCTTATATCTCCATGGTTCCTTACATAGTCTGTAAAACCATTCAAGGTGATGCTTCTGAAAAAACTCGGGTGCTCTTTTTACATTGCCTGAAAGTATATCGAAGCTGCCGCCAACGCCTATACAAACCTTAACATTAAGAAGGCTTTTATGCTCGTGAATCCATATCTCCTGCTTTGGGGCACCAAGGGCTACCAGAAGAATGTCCGCTTTTGATGAATTTATTTCATCAATAATTTCCTTTTCATCGGAGCTGCTAAAGTAACCGTTTCTTATACCTACAACTTCAATATTTCTATAATTTTTCAATAAATTATGCTTTGCTTGTTCCACTATGCCGGGTTTACCTCCAAATAGAAAGAACCTCATGGGGGTAGTTTCCGTTTCGGCAAACAGATTTTTTATCAGATCAAACCCTGCAACTCTCTCGGGAAGTCCGAGACCCAGTATCTTTGAGGCCATAACTACTCCGGCACCGTCTGCAACCAACAAATCGGACTGGCAAAGTATATCTTTAAGGTATGGGTTTCTCTGGGCTTCCATCATGATTTCTGCATTGGGTGTATATACTGCATGAAGCTTATCTCCTGATAAAAATGTTTTTACAGTGTTGACTGCTTGTCTCATATTGAGGTTATCAACAGGCACACCTAAGATTTCAACAGTGTTTCTCATAAAAAATCTTACTCCTATATATAAATATTTCAATTATTTATTTCAAAAAAGTATTTCAATTAAACATTTCAATGGGCTCTTCAATGGGTGCTTCAAGCATTATAATAAGTCTATGGCTATCTTGGCATTTTCCATTGCCTTTTCCTTGAGTGACTCTGAAATGCCAATCAATTGTTTGCTTATAGTTGATCTGTTTTTAAGCACATCTTCTATTATTGCTTTAAGGTTTTCATAATCGAGATCCTTAACATGTCCTGCAGAAGGCTGATTTATGGATTTCAGGAAGCCTTCAACCTTGGGCTCATATACCAGGCCAACCAATGGTATGCCCTGACATGCGGCAAAAATAAGTGCATGAAGCCTCATTCCTATTAGTATATCCATCCGGCTTATTATGCCTATTGTTTCGGGAACCGAGTATTTATTTTTTATAATATTGGCTTCACCACTCATCTTGGATACGATTCTTTCACATATGGCAAGATCTGAGGGGTAATGCATAGGTATAAAAACAGGCTTTAAGCCGTGTTTTTTTGATATATAATCCGCAGTATCGGCTACAATACGTTCATATCTGCTCTGGTTATGCCACTTTCTAATGGAAAATCCAATGTATCGGCCTCCCAATTCAATTCCTTCATTAACAAGGATTCTATCTATATCCTCTGAGGGTGAAGGCTTTATTGTGGTGGCCGGATCGGCAGTTATTATAACTTTGGGTGAGGTAACAAGCAGATTGTCGATTTCCTGCTTTGAAGGAGAATTTTCTCTTAATGTTATAACATCGGTTTTGTTTAATACATACCGTGTGATTCTTCTGTTTATTTTCCTGTTTATAGGTCCAATGCCGTTTGCATACAACATAACCTTCATATGTCTTTTCTTTGCCATCCAGATCATAAAAAGGTAATACATAAGGGATCTGGTACTGGTGTTATCCTGAATAAGGTTACCTCCGCCATTTATAAATAGTTTTCCGGGTTTCATCGATTTTAGGATTCTTAATATATTAAAACGGAACATTGAATCAACATTATAAAGGCCTGTTGTCTCATTAGGCTCTCTGGACAGTACCATGATTTTTGCATTTTCTTTTTGTGCAAGCAAGTTTTGGGTAATTGCCATAAGCATGGCATCATCTCCAATGTTTTTAAAACCATAGTAACCTGAAATTATAATATCAGGGGCAGAATGACTTGATTCCTTCTTAGTCTTAAGAACTGATTCATAAATATCCAATTGAGTCTTGCACATGTTTTTAAGGGAAAATTTTTCACTTGCCTTTAGATAAATTTTGTTACCCATTTCTTCCCTTAGGTTTTTATCGTTGGCAAGTTTTAATAAATACTCCGAAAGCTTCATATAATCTCCCGGATTAAAAAGAAATCCATTTACACCGTGATCGATAAGATCGGGGAGACCTCCAACATTGCTGCTTACGGTGGCCCTTTTTACCTTGGTTCCTTCAAGAATGGAGTAGGGGAAGCTTTCGCTTATGGATGTCAAAACATTTATATCAATATTGCTCATAAACTCGTAAGGATTATTGACAAAACCTAAAAAAAGCACATTATCGGACAATCCCAATGAGTTTACTTTTGACTCAAGAGATTTTTTTTCTTCACCTTCACCGCCAATGAGGAATTTTACATTAGGGTTCTTTTTTACTACTTCTTTGGCAGCGTTTATGAATATGTTCAGTCCTTTTACAGGTGTCAATCTAACTAAAATACCTATTAGAATATCGTTTTGATTGATGCTGATATTATATTTCCTTGCAAACTCTTCTTTATTGTAAGTACCTGTATCTTGATCAAAATCTATACCATTATAAACAGTGAATATTTTTTTAGGTAAAAAATTCCTGCTTGTAAGCATGTCCTTAAAATTTTTGGAAACAGCCACATAGTAGTCTATAAACCTCAGTGCTATGGTGTTTATAATACCGAATGTAATTCTTTTAATGAAGCTCTGAAGATAATCAAGCCTATAATCACTGTGAACCGTTGTAACGGTGGGAACTTTTGTATATCGGCTTGCAATAACTGCTATCATGTTTGCTTTTGCACCATGGGAGTGTGTCAAATTAAAATTTCCATCCCGTACAATTGAGATGACTCTTCTTATATCCTTAAAAATATTTCCCGATTGAATAACTTCAACATCTATTCCCATAGCTTTGGCATCATTAGCAAATTCGCCTTTTCTAAAGCTTATAAGCTTGACATCTATATGTTTACCCAATTCTTTTACAAGGGACAGAACATGGGTTTTTGCACCACCAACATCCCCGCCGCCTATTAAATGAAGAACTTTCATATTTTTTCTCTCCGTTCATAGAGTTAAAACCCGTGTATATTATAGCATACCATAGTAAAATAGCAATAATTCTTTACAGGCAAAAAGTATTATTGGTGTATCATTTTTTGGTATGTTGAAAATAATAAGATTGGATTATAATTCTTGCGGCTATACTGCGTTTGTGTTAATAAATTTGGTTTTTACAGTAATATATGGGGCATGGGTGCTGATATGAAAAATGTAATGTCAAATATAAAAAACAATAATTTTTGGAAAAACAGCTTTTTGATTGTTTTTGGTTCTTTTCTTACCGCTGCTTCCATCAATGTCTTCATGGTACCATATAAGATTGCTCCTGGAGGAGTCAGCGGTATAGCAACTGTCATATATTATTTGAGCAATCAGAAACTCCCTGTGGGAACTATTATGCTCATTTTGAATGTTCCTCTTTTTATTCTAGGATTTAGGTTCATAGGCAGAAAGTTTATTTTAAGAACATTTATAAGTACAATACTCCTCTCTGTGTTCATTGATTCTCTTGAGCCTTATACAAAGTACTTTGTAGAGAATTATCTGGTTAAACTTGAGCCTATTCCATCAGTTCCTGATTTGTTTTTATACAGTATATTCGGCGGTTTTTTAATGGGACTTGGACTGGGGTTGGTTTTCAAGGCAGGTGCAACTACAGGTGGAAGTGACTTAGCAGCAAGAATAGTAAACCATTTTATAATAAACCTGACTATGGGCCAGCTAATATTGATTATCGATACTGCTATAATAATATGTGCTACCATTGCATTTAACAGTTTTCACCTGGGGATGTATGCAATAATAACCCTTTATATATCGTCTAAAGTGATTGATTCAGTGCTGGAAGGTGTTAATTATGCAAAATCTGTATTAATAATCTCCGATAAAGCCGATGAAATAGCATCAAACATAATGGATATCATGGATAGGGGAGTAACAGCACTAAAGGGTATAGGAATGTATACCGGGAAGGAAAAAAATGTACTGCTGTGTGTTTTACATAGAGGGCAGCTTCAGCAGCTAAAGGAAATGGTTATGGAAATAGACGGAAATAGTTTTATGATTCTTACCGATATAAGGGAGGTTTTAGGAGAAGGATTTAAGACTTATGAAGGTAAATAATAGGAGATAATATTTAACCATTGCTTATTATACTATGGACTAATTACTTTTGCTATAGTATACTTTTTAATGATGATTTATTATAAGCTTATTTGTGGTTTTTATTCTAAATATAAGGAGTTGTAGTGATGGATAGGCAGAAAATTAAAGAATTAAAACGTAATGCTGCAATAATCCGCAAGGATATTATTGAGCAGGTTTACAGTGCATCATCAGGACATCCCGGAGGATCGATGTCTTGTGCTGATATTTTATCGGTGCTTTATTTTAATGAAATGAGAGTTGAACCTAAAAATCCTCAGTGGGAGGATAGGGACCGTTTTGTTCTGTCAAAGGGCCATTGTTCACCGGCATTGTATGGTGCACTGGCACAAAAAGGTTTTTTTCCCAGGGAAGACTTACATACCTTTAGAAAAGTAGACAGTTATCTTGAAGGACACCCCAGTATGAAATCCGTACCCGGAGTTGATATGTCAACAGGTTCGTTGGGGCAAGGCATATCGGCTGCGGTTGGAATGGCTTTAGCCGGCAAGCTTGATAAAAAAGACTATAGAGTCTATTCAATTTTAGGTGATGGTGAGATTCAAGAAGGTCAAGTGTGGGAAGCTCTTATGTGTGCAGCACATTACAAGTTGGATAACCTTACTGTTTTTCTCGACCACAATGGTCTCCAAATAGACGGTAAAATAACAGAAGTTCTTTCACCCGAGCCAGTGAAGGATAAGTTTGAAGCTTTTGGTTTTAAAGTAATTGCAATTGACGGTCATGATTATGAGCAGATAATCCAGGCAATTGATGAAGCTAAAAAGACAAAGGGCCAACCGGTTATGATAATTGCTGAAACTGTGAAAGGTAAAGGCGTATCTTTTATGGAAAATAAAGCAGGATGGCATGGCACAGCTCCAAATAAAGAGCAAAGAGATGCGGCAATTGCTGAGCTGGATGAATTTTTAGCTAAATTGGAGGTAGAGTAACCATGGAGATTAAGAAGATAGCTACGAGGGAAGCGTATGGAAGTGCGTTGCAAGAATTTGGGAGTAATCCCAATATAGTAGTATTGGATGCGGATTTATCAAAATCAACTAAAACTGATTTGTTTAAAAATAAATATCCTGAAAGATTTATAAATATGGGTATTGCAGAAGGCAATATGATGGCTACAGCAGCGGGAATAGCTACATGTAATAAAACCGTATTTGCCAGCACATTTGCAATGTTCGCTTCAGGAAGGGCATTTGAGCAGGTTAGAAACTCAATATGTTATCCTGCACTGAATGTTAAAATAGGTGCTACCCATGCAGGTCTCACAGTAGGTGAAGACGGAGCATCCCACCAAACCATAGAGGATATTGCTCTTATGAGGGCTCTTCCCAATATGACTGTTATAAGTCCTGCAGATGCCGTAGAGACAAGAGCGGCAGTAAAGGCAGCTATAGAAACAAAAGGGCCGTTTTATCTGAGGTTGGGCAGACTTGCATGCCCTGTAATATTTGATGAGAATAATTACAAATTTGAGCTTGGCAAGGGTATCGAAATAGCAAGCGGTAATGACGTTACAATAATAAGCACAGGATATATGGTTCATCTTTCTTTGGAGGCAAGCAAGCTTTTGGAAAGTGAAGGAATAAAGGCAAGGGTTATAAACATACATACCATAAAGCCAATTGACAGAGATATAATAATAAAAGCTGCAAAGGAAACAGGTGCAATACTGACTGTTGAAGAACACAGCATTATCGGTGGTCTTGGCAGTGCTGTGGCTGAGGTTGTGGTAGAAAATTGTCCTGTAGCAATGAAGAGGATTGGAGTTAACGACAAGTTCGGTAAATCGGGCAAGCCTGATGCATTGCTTGAAATGTACGGACTTACTAAAGAGGCTATTGTTGCAGGTGCAAAAGAGCTTCTTGGTTTTAAAAAAGAAGTAATGGTGTTAAAGTAATAAATTTATGATATATTAAATAGGATTAATCTTTTACATTTATCTATCGCAAAATTCCGTTAAAGCGTTCGTTATTTTGCTCTGCTAAATGTAAGATTAATAACGTATTTAATATAGATACAGTTGGAGTGTTTAAGTAAGCATCTTCGAAAATCGGGGGTGCTTTTTTTATCAATGAGGAATTTAATTTGAGTACTTGAGATTTCAGAATCTAAAAAGTTTTTGTTAATTATTTCTTAACTAATATGTAACTTTTTTCTTATCAAAATCTAATATAATAATTATTGAAGAATTAATTTCATCTTTATGCTTGATACTTTATTTCAAAGGTTTTTTTAAGAAGATTTAAGTTTTGCAAGATGGAGGAATTACTATGATAATACAGTGGAAAAGCACTTTGCCCAAATTTATTATCGCTACCGCACTATCCCTCTCTTTACTTACATCATGCGGTAAAATAGAGGAGCCTAACAACAGTCCTTTAGTAGGGGTTGATTCTATATCGAAGGACAATACCTCCAGTGATAATTCTTCTAAGGATGGTTCTTCCAAGTATAATTCTTCCAAGGAGTTGATTTATAAGACATTTGAAGACCTTGTATCAACTAATGATGAATGCTCATTGGAGATAAAGAAAAAAGGAGATGAAAGGGCATATAAGGCTTCAGACATGTTAAGATATACTATTTTGGACTTGCTGCAAAAATCTGAGAAGCTGGATATGTCAGTTATTAATGATTCAGGTTTCGACTACAACAAATATGACTATAGTTTGAAATTTGCCGGTGCAAATGAGATTTTGCTGTCTATTGAGGAAAATACTTTTTTTATGAAAGAGGATGAAAATATATACAAACTTTGGGGTGACAGCAGTAATTTTTGGAAGAGCTTATTAACTGATATTCAACAATCCACAGCCGATTTACCGAAGGGACAACAGGAAAGTATGAGAAAGGTCTACAAACATGATGTTGATGGTGACGGCTTAGCGGAGGATATAGAGCTGGCATTTTACAAGGCACATACAATGGATTCCAATGGGCAGCTCAAGTTAAAAGTCGGTTTAAGCGAAGTGAGCATTGAGGATGATATTGGGTGGGTAACTGAACCTTTTCATATAATGAATGATGCACCAACAGTAGAGTTTATTCCTATAAATAAGGGATCCATTATTGCTGTATCATATTCATGGATGACCAATGGAGTGGGAAGTACCGGAGAGATTAAAGCTTATGAATACAAGGACAAAAGATTAAATGAGATTAAGATTGAATTGCCTGAAATGGATTTTGGTTATGAAAAGGACGAAAAGGTAAAAATAAGCTTTCCTCAGATTAACAGGCAGCTGACGGCTGCACCTTCGAGGGAGGAGATAGAGTCCTTAGAAAAGAATAGCGGGCAGAAAATAGAGAATATTTTAAAAGAAAAGGCTGGATTTTCTCCTCATATTTACAGGTATATTTATAAGGATTATGATGGGGATGGCGAAACAGACCTGTGCTCTCAAAGTCTTATAAGGTTTCAATTGCTAGAGGACATGAACTTAGGATACCTTTATACTATATACAAGTATGATAACGGAAGAATAGTACCGGAAAGTGTGATTCTTCTGCCTTCATACAATGAAAAAGACAAAATGAGAATAATAAAAAATGATGTTGTTGAAAACTTGTTTAGTTTAGGGTTTTTGGATTTTTCAATAGTCGAGGATAAGGAGTTGTGGAGCAATTTTGAATTCCAATATGGAAAAACGGACTTCGAAAATGCTATAGCCCAGCTTGTGAAGGAAGGCTATATAAAGAAAAATAACCAAAAAGTATTTTTAAATATCTAGCATTCTCCTACTATTACAATGGCTCTAATCCTGTGTGAGTCGGAAGAAATCATTAAACTTCTTCAGAACACAAGACTAGAGCCTTTTTTATAAGCTGTGAACATTTGTTTAAAAAATGGAAATATATAACAAACATGACCTTAAAACAATTTTATGAGTTTGTCAAAAATTGGTGCGTAGTGTTCATCTATAATTCCAAAATCCAATCCTTTATATGTCCATGCAGACCGTCCTATTCCAAATTTTTCAAAAGTACTGTTTATATCGGAATACCATCTGAGTGTTGAGTCAATATTGGCTTTATCGATTACACCATATTCGCCGCAGTAAAGTGAAGTGTTTCTTTCTTCTGCAATTTGCACTGCTTCAGAAAACAACTTTTCGAAAAAATTCTTATCCAGCTTGTCAAGAGAGACATCGGTAAATATATCACTATGCATTGGCGGGAAATACTCTTTTGTTTTTGAGATTACTTCAGCAAATTCGTTGGGATATGTCATTGTAAAGTCTAAAGGCATATCTTTAACCCAGTATGCTGATTGATGTGTAAATACTGTTGGTTCGTAAAAATGAAAATTATAAATTACATGTTCATCATATGGCATATCAAGGCTCTTAAGTACGCTAATACTGTTATTATTTACGCCGCCTATAAGAATATTTATATCAGGTGTATATTGTCTTATTGTCTTTATAGCACGTTCAGCAATTCTGTTCCATATTTCGGCAACATTTTTATCAACAATTTCATTTAATAATTCAAATGTAAGGCGATCTGAATATTTTCCATAACGTTTGGCAAATTCATGCCACAGAGAAATGAACCTGTTTTGGAGTTCTTCACTTTCAAAAAAACCTATTGATGCTTCTAATTCATCAAAAGAGTAACCGGCTGTTTTATGCAAATCAAGTATCATGTTAAGCCCATATTTTTTGCACCATTCAAGGCAATTGTCAATATACTTGAAGCCCTCTTCAATATATTCTCCGCTATCTGTTTCAAGAAGCTCATAATCAACAGGCAGCCTTATATGATCAAGCCCCCAGGTTGAAATTCGTTCAATATCCTTTTCACTGATAAATGTATCATAATGCTGTTTGCTGTGTTTGCACTGGGACAACCATCCACCTAGATTAATCCCCCTCATGTACCCTGTAAACCGTTTCATTGAGAAACATCCTCCTTTTTATTGGCAATTCTGAACTATATCAAATGGGTCATATTATTCTGAATATATTATATAAAAGGTTTTACTTTAATTCTACCTCAATAGTACATTTTAATTTAATATGGTTAATTTAGCATTGGATTATGCAGGCTTAATTGTTTAAAAGAGATATTTTTGAGCATACTATATTAAATACGATTAATCTTTTGTAAACAATGGGAAAGGAGTACGGGATATTTCCTGAAGAGCGGTATGAGTGCTATAGGTGTCCGGAATAGTAAAATATTGGTAATAGTGCCTGCATTTAATGAAGAAAAAAGTATTTCAACGGTAATAAGGAGCCTGTATGAATCAGGCCATAATGTAGATCTGGTAGTGGTAGATGACGGCTCTTATGATGCTACATCTAAAGTCGCTGAGAGAAGCGGTGTGAAAGTTCTAAAGCTTCCTTATAACCTTGGTATAGGTGGAGCGGTTCAGACTGGGTATCTTTACGCTAAGGAAAATAATTATGATATTGCAATTCAATTAGATGGGGATGGACAGCATGATCCTGCCTATATAGGCGATCTTATAGCCCCGTTGGTAAAAGGCCGTGCTGATATGGTAATAGGTTCTAGATATGTTAAAAAAACAGGATATACCTCCAAATTATCAAGACGTATTGGCATGTTGTTTTTTTCCAGCCTTATCACGCTTTTAACGGGAAACCCTATAAAAGATACCACATCGGGGTTTAGAGCGGTCAATCGCAATATTCTGGAGTATTTTGCCGACAATTATCCTTCCGATTATCCTGAAGTAGATGTATTGGTAAGGTTGCATAAAAAGAAGTTTAAAGTTATGGAAATTCCTGTGGAGATGAAGGAACGGCAAGGAGGGACTTCTTCCATAACTCCCATTAAATCGGCATATTATATGATTAAGGTAAGTATAGTTCTATTGATTAATTCTATCAGGTCGGGTGCTTTATCATGATAATAAATATATATTTGCTCTCTATTATATTTAGTGTTATTTTTTTGGTAATTGTTGTTGAGCTTGTGAGGAAAAATAAGCTGTCTGAAAAATACTCATTGCTCTGGATTCTGTTTGGACTTGCAATTTTGCTATTATCCGTGTCGCCTGTATTTATTGAGAAGATATCAACTCTAATCAATATAAAATACGCTCCTTCAGTATTGTTTGTATTTGGATTGCTTTTTTTAATTGTATATTCACTTCAAATCACAATAGTACTGTCAAAGCAATCAAAAAGAATAATTCGCCTGACCCAGGAAATAACATTGATAAAGGGGAAAATTGGGGAGGAGAGGGTTCATAATTCCGGAAACAATCTCGTATCAAGGGAAGAGCAGGCGGATAACGAGGTGGTATAACATAATAAATTACATAAAGAAAATTAATGACAGATTAAAGAGTATATATAGAGAGAGAACCAGACTTATAATTGTATCATGCCTGCTTGCGGTATTCTTGGCTGCACTTTTTTTAAGACTATATTATGTCTTTAATGTAAACCATCCGCCATTAAAAAATGATGCATATAATTATGATGTTATGGTAAGGAACTTTCTTGATAACGGTTATCTGGGCTATACAGACAGTTATTCTTTACATCGTCCGGCATTGGTACCCAATGCCACCGTAACTCCTGGGTATCCACTATTTCTAAGTGCTGTATATTATTTTTTCGGATATAAGGATGGCAGTCCTCTTGAGGTGGTGAGGGCAGTTCAAGCCATCTTTGGTGCATTGACATGTTTACTCATGTACTTATTGGGTAAACGAATAAAGAATAGGGCTGTTGGAATTGTTTCAGCAATATTTTATGCGATATATCCCAGCTTTGTATGGGCTCCAACATTGATTTTAACCGAAACTCTGTATAATTTCTTATTCTTACTTTACTTGAACATACAATTCATACTCCTTGAAAATATCAATTCAAAGAAAATAGCAGTGCTTTGCGGATTGGTTTTTGCTACAGCTGTTATGGTAAGGCCTGCAGCATTGCCTCTAATCGTAGTGCCATTCATATACAAGTGCATAACGGATCGAAAAATAAATGTATTAAAACCATTGCTTTTTATAAGTGCAGGAATGCTTATACTTATGATACCATGGTGGATCAGGAATATTATTTCAGTTAATAAATTTGTGCTTTTAGCAACACAGACAGGTAATCCCCTCATAGCAGGAACGTTTCCATATTACCATAATATAGACTTATCAAAATACAATGTGGACAATCAGCTTAGAGCCGGTCTGGGCTACATAGCAGAAGGGTTCAGGACACAACCGCTGCTTTATTTAAAGTGGTTTACCATAGGCAAGTTTACATTTTTATTCAGATCCCAATGGCTTTATCCTCCTTTGGGAGTATCTGTATTAAGCGGTTTGGAATTGATGCATGGATTTATTGTTTCTTTCGGATGGTTTGGAGTCATACTTTCGTTTATAAAAAGAAAATATGTGCTGATATCCTTAATGACGTTAATGCTGACAGCCTTGCAGCTCTTGTTTGTTCCGGAGGTAAGGTATGCACATTCAATAATTCCTTTACTGATTATATTGGCAGCCGGTATTATAGATGATTATGTAAAAAATAAAATTCCGGTATAATTGTAATAAACTCTCGCCTTTTAACATATTGAATAATGAGGTGAGATATTATGGTCATTATTAAAGTCAAAACAAGACATATAGGAATTCTCTTTGCTTTATTACTGGTGTGTGCTATTGGACTCAACTTCTATAAAAACAAAATGAGTGCTGCTACAAATAACAGATTTGAATCTATAAACTCAAGTATTGGTGAATTTGGAGGAGATAATCTGGTAGCATTTTTGGCAGATACAGACCCGGAAGGTATAAATAAAAATATTGAAATATTTGATATTTCCAAAGGCGAAGTAATCAGGGAGGTGGAAACAAGCTCTGTTATTCAGAAGGAGGCAGAGAATTATTTGAAAAATATTAACGGTATGTTCGTTAAAGCAAATGCCATTCCTGATAAGGGGTACATTATTAGAGTAGCGTTTGAACCTCCTGCAAAAGTAGATAACAAATGGCTTGACGGCTATGGTATAAATTCAGTAGAACAAGTATTTGTAATATTCCCTGAGAATGCAATACCTTATTTGCTGGTTTTGGATAAAAAGAACAGGCCATTATTTTATAATTTTGAGGGAAGAATAAATGATTTGCTGCAAATTCTGAATTTTCAGGTTTGATCAGGTTTGATGATTTTTCATTGACTTATGCCATGAGGTTTTATTATAATTAGATTAAATGCGATTAATCTTTTACATTTATCTATCGCAAAATTCCGGTAAAGCGTTCGTTATTTTGCTCTGCTAAATGTAAGATTAATAACGTATTTAATATAGATGAAAGCAAAATTTAATATTAAAAGTTTTATAGGGTTCCGCAGTTTAGAATTTGTTGCTGGTCTGGTCCAAGATAAAACGCACAGTTTCTGTGTTCACGGAAGGATAAAAGCCTGGGAGATATTATATAATATCAACTATGGCTTTTTAATTTGTTATATATTTATATGATTTATAATGATTTGTAATGTGTTGAAAGGAGAGAATAATTTATGAATTGGTTAATGTTGATTATTGCAGGTTTGTTTGAAGTAGGGTGGGCCGTAGGGTTAAAGTATTCCCAGGGGTTTACTAAAATTATACCGAGCATATTTACTGTAATGGGAATGATAGCAAGTTTCTATTTTTTGGCATTAGCGTTGAAGAGTATTCCCTTAGGTACGGCATATGCCATCTGGACCGGAATCGGTACGGTTGGGACTGTAATTTTAGGAATAGTTCTATTTAAAGAGCCTGCTGATATAATCAGGATAATTTGTATCGGACTTATAGTAATTGGAATAGTAGGGTTGAAGCTTGTATCTTCCCAATAATATATAAAATATGAAGAAACCCTTCAATGATATAAGTTTAGTAAGAAAAATATAATTGAATAATAGTTGTACAATACAACAGTTTCGTGATACAATCATATTGAGGTGAATTATATGAAAGAAATAGGTAGCGGATATCTTAGAGAGTTACTAAGAATTCTAGTTAGAAACCTGGGAATACTGGAGAAAGATGAATCTACATGTTGTGGAACGACAGTTGCTCAGTGCCATGCTATTGTTGAGATAGGCAGAGCAAGAGACCTTTCTTTAAGGCAACTTTCCGATATCTTGGGATTGGATAAAAGCACTATGAGTAGAACAATAAATAATCTTGTGGAGTCGGAATTAGCTGTCAGGGATTTGCACCCTGAAGATAGAAGGTATGTAAGCATCAGGCTAACTGAAAAAGGACAAAAGGTCTTTGAGAGTATCGAATCAAGTATGGAGAATTATTATAATAATATTTTTTTATCTATTCCGGAAAACAAAAGAGAACAGGTAATTGAAGGTCTTGGATTGCTTATTAGAGCTGTGGAGCAAAACAAGTGCTGCTAAAGGAAGGTGCGAGGTACTTATAAGGGGGGAAAGGTTGAAATGAATGAAAGAGTAAAATGTGCTGAAGATATGTTCAATAAGGGATATGTTTGTTCTCAGGCAGTTTTTGCTGCATTTTCCGATATGTTCGGTCTTGATAGAGAAATGGCATTAAGAATCGGAAACGGTTTTGGAGGAGGTATTGCAAGAAAGCAGGAGATATGCGGAGCAGTATCGGGTGCCATAATGGTAATTGGATTAAAATATGGAAAAGTTTCGGTAGATGATAGTTTGTCTCATGAGACAACATATGCCATGGTAGATTCTTTCTGCAGTAAGTTTATTGAAAGAAATAAATCAATTAATTGCTATGAAATTTTAGGCTGTGATTTGCCAACTGCAAAAGATGAAGGTCTGTTTTCTACAGTTTGTCTAAAATGCGTTAGAGATTCTGTTGAAATAATTGAAGAGCTATTTCAAAAGGGTTTGCCCGGTTAATTTAATTTATGCTTCAGCTATGCTTCAATTCGATATAAATTGACAGCATAATTTTATCGAGTATATAATTATACAAAATATATAGTATTTAAGGTCTTAAAGTTGCTAAAAATATTAGTTCTTGTTTTAATCAAGGTACTATATGGGAAGCGAGGCGAGGGAAGAGAGTATGAATAGAAAAGAAGCATTAGAACATTTTAAAGAACATTATTTAGAAGCTAAAAGTACTGAAAAAATGGAGCAAGTGACGAGCTATTATGAAATACATAAAGAGGAATTGAAGAATAATTTTATTGATGCATTTAGAAAAATATGTATCAAAATAAAGGAAATGCAGAATAAGGGTGTTAAAGGGAATATTGGATACATAACTTATTCTTTTAAACGGCTTGACATAGCAGAAAGAAAGTATGTGTACATTATTGAAGCATTTAATGAGGAATGGTTTTATGATGAAGTTGAGTGCATGGAAGAATATGATGTAAGTTGGGCTTTTGGTTTTTTAGATGAGTTTGAACAGGAACTGCAGGAGAAAAGCAAATTGTATATCGATAAAATAACAAAAGCAGACATGGAAAAGTTTAGGCTTGAGGAAATCGGAATATATCATGATGAGATTGTAAAACTTTCAAGGTATGCAATGCCAGAAGCAGCTAAATTAGAGGATTATAGAGATATTTTAAAGCATGAGGTTATAGAGGTACGAGTAGGAGAATATAAGGGGATAAGCGAGGTAGTGTACAAGGAGGATACGAGAGTTAAGGACTCGGATCAAGTCAAGGAGTGGCTTGAGGAGAAAAAAGAAGGTGAATATGATTATGAGATACTCAAGGACCTTAACTTATCGGAAGGTGACTATGAAGGTATAAGTTTAAAGTATGGAGACTTAAGTGGCAGCAACCTGTCAAAGTGTATTTTGAAGAAGTGCTCGTTTATAGGAACTAAATTTGAAAATACCAATTTGGCAAATGCGGATCTATCTCAATCAAGTCTTTATGATGGGGAATTTAAAAACGCATGTATGATAAATACAATTCTACATAGAGCAAAGGGTGGAAATGTAAATTTTCAAAATACAAATATGGAAAATGTAAATATGAGTGAAGCAGATATGGCATTTTTGAAAATAAAAAATGCTAACCTCAAAAATTGATCTTGTCAATATTACTTGACACATTTTTCTCGAACACTTTGTGGTTTTTGCGTTGGTATATAATGGGATGGAGCGTAGCGTAATCCCATTATATACCAACGCGTCGCTTTGCTCCCATCGTTAC
>Ga0255341_1001500_pt1 | contig 32715 bp, 23 predicted proteins | sample wastewater_treat_8_FD_192418 | JGI IMG/M metagenome (GOLD analysis project Ga0255341, IMG submission 192418) | Wastewater microbial communities from Lulu Island WWTP, Vancouver, Canada - plant12 | ecosystem: Engineered > WWTP > Wastewater > Unclassified | place: Canada: Vancouver, British... | reverse complement strand
CTTCGGTGCCGATATTTTCTTCAACTCATGGCTCAGATAATTGGGTACAATTGCTCAAGTGCAAAGTCAATGACATGCTCTCGATCAATGGCTTTTTCTGATTTCTATCGAAAAGTGAAACGGAACCGTTAGGGTTCAGCAATTCTCAGTATGGAAAATGCCGATATGATTTCATTCCAAAACGAGGAGATTTAACATTTTTTCAAGAATCATAAAGAAAAATCAACATTATGTCTGCTTCAGATATATGGTGTTTTTGCACGTAAACGCGAAAAAATATGATTTTCAGAGCCCTTTAAGCGGTTTTTGGCGGTTTCAGAGGCTCTATTACAATTCGCAGGTTACATAAGAGCTTATTATTACCTTTTTAGTGTCATTCATACTGAGAATTGCTGGTTAGGGTTTCTGTTTCAAAAGTCGATAGATTCTGAATTAGGAAAAAGGACAGACAAAAAAGAGAGTTCCTGTCATAATTGGATTTGCAACAAAACAAAAAGGAGGAACTCTCAAATGACAGACACATCTGTCTCAATCATTATAACGGTAAAAGCAGGGGAAGTGAGCGAAACGATCGAGGAGAATGAAGCAATTCGCTATACTGAGAATTGCTGGTGAAAGAGAGTTTTGGGGCGACCGTTGAAATAAAGCAGTATTTTCGATAAGAACCCTATCAAGTCCGGTTGTGAACCGGATCAGCGGTTCATCTTAGGCTTGTTGTCCTCGTTTTATTCGGTCTTTTTCTTCCTTTTTACCTCCTTTCCTCCACCATCGACAATCCTCCCTCACTCAAGCTAACATGTCCCATAACTTGGACAGTTGAAACCCACCCCGCTTATCAGCTTCACCATCCGCTTCAAATTCAGGACGATCGCTGTAAGATATGCCTGAACTCCATACTTCTCCAATCCTATATACCGGCAGCGCCCTAAGCCATGCCGCAGTTTGGCTTCCCCAAATTTGCGCTCAATCTTATACCGCTCCCGTTTCCCCTGCTGGTATTCCTCCGTCCCGACCATCTCTTGCCAGACCTGTTTATTCCCGTCTTTCTTTTTCAGTCGATTATCCTTCAATAAGATCGCTGAATGTAAGCCTTTATATGCCAGATAAAAATGGTTGTTCCCATCGTCATAGCCCCGATCGGCAGCATAGGTCTCCACCGGCAAACCCTGCTTAATGTCCATCTCCACCAGGCTGGTGAAGTGCTTCCCGTCCCAGGCATTCCCGCTGCTGACTTCCAATCCTGTGATCAAATTGCTCTCCGCGTTCATGCTCATATGCGTTTTATAGCCATGGAAGTACTGCTTTCTTACTTCCTCTTTCCCCTCCGGCGTCTTCACTTTATAACTGTGTTTGACACCCCATCTGGCATCCGGATCCTCAGGCTCATCCGGGTCATCCTTATCCGTATTGACATTGGCTTCACTGTGGACGCTGTCGATGATCTGGATCGCGCCAAACTGTACGCCGCGTTTGCGGGCTGTTTCAATGATCTCTGCCAGCATCTCTTCGAATACTTTCAGCTTCCCTCTTTTCCGTATTCGCTCCCGATACACGCTCAGGGTGGAGTGGTCCGGCGCCTTCTGATCGATCGCCAGTCCCACAAACCATTTGGCTGGCAGGTTCTCATTCAGATAGACTTCCGTTTGCCGTTCGGAAAGATCATACAGGTAGCTGATCAGCAGGCTCCTGAGCAACAGAGCCGGGTCATAGGCTGGTCTTCCTGCCAGTCCTTCGCCTTTATAGAGTTTGGTCAGCTTTTTGGTGTAATAAGTCCAGTCGATCAAGGCATTGGGTTTGCGCAGAAAGTGGTTTTCGGGGACAATCTGGTCGTAAAGATAGTCTCCGTAGAAGGATTGGTGGTTTGTCTGGATGTATCGTGGGTTTCCCATCTGTGCCTATCGCCTTTCGTGTGCGTTGTGGATTAATTAAACCATGTATCTTATACATATGAAAGGATTTTGGACTTGTTTTTCAACGGTCTCAATCAGCAATTCTCAGTATGAATACTACTAAAAAGGTAGTAATAAGCCATTCCGTAACTTGCAAATCGTAATAGAGCCTCCGAGACCGCCAAAAACCGCTTATAGGGCTCTGAAAATTATATTTTTTCGCGTTTACATGCAAAACACCATATATCTGAAGCAGAAATAGTGCTGATTTTCCTTTGGGGTTCTTGAAAAAATGATAAATTTCCTCGATTTGGAACGATATAGTATCAAATAATTCCATACTGAGAATTGCTGGGTCTCAATGCGGGGGCTTGTTTTTCAACAAGCTCAGTGTTAGAATATGCTCTAATTTTATGTGAAGAAAGTGTAAAATTATAGTCAAGAGAAGGTGACGTTATTTTACAGCTATCTAACAATCAACAATAAGAGAGGGAATATGGCAACACTACACATGAACGTCGAATCGGTTCAGAGCGCAAAGGCTAAAATGCTCTCGGAACGCGAAGCTATGATGGCAGAATTGAATTCACTTGCAAGCCAAGTCAACGGGATTATTGGAAGTGCATGGGAGGGAAACTCGGCCAAGGAATTCCAACAAGGCTTTGAACAACTCAGGTCTAAGTTAGATCGCCAATTCGAGGTTCTTGCAGAACTCACCGCCGATCTTGAGGCGGAAATAGCACAATGGCAGGAAGTTGCCTCGCGCTTAGGTTAATCATCGAGACCTCCAATTTTCGATGACTTTTCTATCAATTGATTTGCACGGGAGGTAACATGAGGATCTTTATGAACACAACTGTTGTCAGGGGGATGGCTACACGTGTAAAACAGACCGCGGACAGACTTGACCTGAAGATTGATATGGTTCTTTCCCATGTTGAGAGAATGGAATGGGAAAGCAATGCCAGGTCAAAATTTGAGGAAAGCTTTCGAATCATTCACCGAAACATCAAATCTATTAACGAAGCGATGCGATTAATGGGAAAAGCAACTGATGCCAAAGTTGCACAATGGGAAGCAATTGCTAACAAATTCAGAGGACCTTTCCTGGCTGTCGGTAATTTTTGGCAATCCGCGATCGATCACTTGGGAACAATCGCAGCGGCAATCAGCGGAATTGTCATCGGCAGTATCGGGCAATGGATACTTCCCTGGCGCCCTAAGGTTGATGGTGGAACGTATTTTCCTATGCCATTCCCATATCCCGGAGGCAAGCGTTTTCCAAGAATCTGGCCCAGGAAGGGAGAATCCGGAATAGAACGAACGCTCCAAGGTCCTTCATGGCGGCCCTCCCGACCAGATTGGCTCCCAGGATCTGATGGAAACAACGCCAGCGGTGGTATAGGTGGTGCAAGCGAGGGGGGAGTAACCCCCACCGGCACAAACGCGAATACCACAGTGAGCAATCCATCCTCTGGTCCAAGGGACGCAATTCCTTTGAGCCGTACTCCAAATGACAAACTTTCTATTCTTGGGGGTTGTACCAACTATGTTGCAACAAAACGCGATGTCAGCGGTTTCTGGAAACCCGGCAGAATGAATGCCCATTTCTGGGATGAAAATGCGAGAGAGGCTGGATTTCAAGTCGGAAGCAAACCAGTTGCCGGCTCAATAATGGTGCTTGAGGCGGACAGGGGAGGTTTCAACGGGATCATGGATGTGGATGATTCTGCCGGACATGTATTGTTTGTTGAAGGTGTTCAGGAAACTAATGGCGGGTATTTAGTGAGTTATAGTCATGCTGGCACATTATATGATGATGCCGGAAAATATATTCCAGGGACTTTTAAGATGCTGAACAATTCCAAACCGGTTTTCGTCCCATACGATTCCCCTGCGGTGAGCTTTATCTACGACCGAGGCTAAATCACCGGCGGAATTGTAATCGAATTAGGAGAGAGCATGATTGTTGAAGAAGATGCAGGGAAATTTTCTGTCACATTGAGTGAACCTGAGTTGTGGATAATTGCTAATCAATGTGGTGAAGGGTTAATTTATGGGATGTCTGAATTTTCTGACGAAACTCTTTCAGAAGCTGCTTTGGAATCTGCATTGAACAACCTCAGGGAAACGGGAGCAATTTGGATAGGGCCTGATGGAGAAGAGTCCATTGATGAGTTAATCTTCGGAATGGTTTATTCGTGCATGTATTCACGAGATATGATGACAATCCGTAACAATGCTTTTGAGAAAGGTGTATATTTTCATTTTTTACCAGATTGGAATCTCTCATTTTCTAAAATACCAGACGGATATTTGTTGGTTTATTACCAGAACAGGGACGTCCTTCAAAAACATTTTATAACTCAATATCTGTCTAACCTTAAGGGAGACGATTCAGAAGTTAATTTCCATTGTACACGTGTCCCTCTTGAAGAAGCCACTTATTTGTGGAGTGATGGAAAACCTAAAGAGGGAATTGAGTTGATTTCAGAATTTATGGAAGGTGACAAATTTCTATCAGAAGCTTTTCTACAGGACATCGTGATGGGGAATAAATACGAAGTAAACGCGCATTTTAATAGAAACAACGATCATTCAGCAAGTTGTAAGATTGAGATCCTGGTAGGGGAGGAAAGTAATTATTTAGTAAGACGTATTTTTTCTGTAAAAGAGGACAAAGAAGTTTTGCATGTCCAAGGTATGCCTCCTGAATTAATTCTCCATTCTGTTTATCAATTAATGCCCAAGTAAAGTACGAGAAATAGTAAGTGAGACCCACGGATTTAATTGGACAATCCATTGATCGTTACCACATCATCCAGATAATTGGAGAGGGTGGAATGGCTGTTGTTTACAAAGCCTTCGATAAAAGGTTGGAATCCGAGGTAGCCTTCAAACTATTACGTACAGAAATGCTGACGGTTGAAAGCCAAAAAACGGTTCTTGACCGCTTTGAGTTCGAGGCAAAAGCGTTGGCTAAGTTAAATCATCCGAATATTGTGAGTGTTATTGATTATGGCGATTATCAGGGCACACCATGGCTTGTGATGAAATACATGGAAGGTGGAACAGTAAAGCAATTCATCGGAAATGTCGTTCCGCCACCTGAGGCTGCCCGGCTGCTGGCGCCGATTGCCAGCGCTCTCGCGTACGCCCACTCCAGAGATATCGTACACCGAGATGTAAAGCCCTCTAATATCCTCATCTCAGAGGCTGGCTTCCCCATGCTTTCTGATTTTGGGATTGCCAAAATCGTTGCAAAACAGGATTTCAAGTTGACCAAGATGGGCATCAGTATTGGCACACCGGAGTATATGTCGCCTGAACAAGCGAAGGGCAGAGTGACCAAACTTTCGGATCAGTATTCGCTTGGATTGGTGTTTTATGAACTTCTCACCGGTGTGAAGCCATACGCGGCTGATACTCCGGTAGCCTTAGTGTTAAAAAAAATCACTGAACCGCTGATTCGTCCATCTGAAGTCCAAGCTGGGATTCCTGCAGCGGTAGAGCAAGTCGTATTTAAGGCACTCTCGAGAGAGCCCGAAGATCGCTATCCAAGTATGCAGGCGTTTTATGAGGCGCTTCGGAAAATTGCTAACATTGATGATGACAATCGGGAGAAAACCATATCAGGTTATCACGGATCGACTCGCACGATTACAACAACACAACCGGTCGATTGTTCTTGGATAAGGCCAAAGGATAGAATGCCAACGATGTTTATCCCAGCAGGAAAAGCCGTCCTTGGGCGTGATGATGCACCTGATGCAAGCCCAATGCACATTGTTGCTCTGGACTCGTTTTTGATTGATAAGCATCCTGTTACAAACCGCATGTATTCACAATTCTTAAATGAGGTGGGCAATCAAGAAGAGGGTGGTTCGAAGTGGTACGATGACACATCAAAGAACGCACGCTTGAAGTGGTCTGGAACTTGTTGGTTAGTAATGCGCAACTATTCTGAACATCCGGTAGTTTCAGTAAGTTGGTATGGAGCTGCTGCATATTGCCGCTGGATTGGAGGGCGATTGCCGAGCGAAGCAGAATGGGAAAAGGCCGCCAGGGGATTGGATGATAGAATCTACCCATGGGGGAATGATCCGCCAAGTTATGAGCATGCGAATTACAAAGGTTTTGGCGTTAACACATCTCCTGTTGGGAAGTTTCCAAAAGGAGCTAGTGGTTTTGGCGTGCTAGATATGGCGGGAAATGTCTGGGAATGGGTTGGAGACTGGTACGGACGCGATTACTATGCCCACAGTTTATTGATCAACCCACGAGGTCCAGAAAATGGTGAAAAAAAAGTAATGAGAGGAGGTTCTTGGTATAACTTAGATCGTCATCTGAAGGTTTCTTATCGTTCGTATAGCGATCCGGGAACACAAACCACTAATTTAGGATTCCGGTGCGTGACTGACCCGGAAATGAAGACAATTGTAGATTAACTTCTGGTTCTCAGAAGTAAATAAAATGTATAGGAGAGTATATTATGGCAACACTACATATGGAAGTCGAAGCAGTACAGGGAACACAGCAAAAAATGGTTTCACAAAAGGAAGCGATGGTGAATGAATTGGCTACCCTGACCGGTCAGATTAATCAAACTGTTGGATCGGCTTGGATTGGCAATTCTGCGACTGAGTTTCAGCAGCAGTATGACGCACTCCGCGGGCAGGTTACTCAGCAACTTGAGTCCTTAGGACAATTGGCCCAGGCTTTGCAAGCGGAAATTGCCCAGTGGCAAGAAATGTCAGCCCGCATGGGCTAAGTTACTCCTCGTCCTGGTGACCCGCTGAAGTTAGCAGTCACCAGGATATTTTTGAAGAGGTTCCAATCATTTGATTGGATAAATTTGTGTTGCTGGTTAAACAATTAAGGAAGTGTTGTCATGACAACGATTCACATGGAAGTTGAGACAGTATTGAGCCTGACAAACAAAATGAAGCTCTTTGCTGAAATTCTTACCCAAAAGCACCAAATGGTACGCAGCCTTGCTGGCAATATCGATTGGAGTGGTGACGCTAGGGAGCAGTTTTCTGCTGACATAAATTCACTCATTAATTCCGTCGATAAATTGACAGATAACATTCTGATCTTATCCAGACAGTTGAGTAAGGAAATCGACCAATGGGTGACAGCCGACAGAACGGGCAGTAAAAAAATCCAGACAGTTGTTCCAGCAAATGATCTAACCAAACTTCAGAAAGTTATTGGTACCGGTCGGATTCTTAAATCTTGGATTGTCGGATTAAAAGACCCACCTCAATTGAATGAGGTCTGGGAAAACTTAAGAGAAACACAAACGGGAAAAGATCTTGAGAGGCTTGCACGCGAGAATAACATTTGCTTTATCCTTCCAAATGGCGATCTCATTGGGGATTCAAACGCAGTGATACAAATTCCAATCAACTTTGGCAAGACAATAGGTGGTGGATCTTACAATCCTTCGAATGGTACTATAACTATCTCCGACGATAAACTACAGACAGGTGGCCTGATTGGCCTCACTGCGACTCTGGCCCATGAGATGCAGCATGCAATCGACTATGCAACTGGGGAAGGTCCCTTTTTACTCAGTTTTGAAGGTCTATCTGAAGCTCAGATTGAAGCAAGGCTGGAACAATACTATGATGCGAAGATACATTCCGAGGTTCGAGCTTACGAGCGTACTGAAAACATTCTATACTCAACATCGTTTATTGATGATGGGGTGTTAACCGGCGAAGAGCGGAACCAGATTCTCTATCATACCCTCGCAAATGGAACATACAAGAGTTATTATGAGGGTCATTTAAACGGAGTGTTTGATGGACAATATACAGCTACCATCTCTGTTAATCCAAACACCGGTGAGTTAGATGTGAATCTAATACCTGTTGGGCAACCTCTCAGTGAATTTGCTTACTCCGCATGAAAGCCAAACCAGAAGTGGTTTATGAGGTGAATTAATGACAGAACACCCCCAATTTCAAACAGCTGTTCCTTCCAATCAAAAATACACATTCCACTACCCTCTGGGCGGGCAAGCGCTTGAACTAAACACTATTGACCGCGGCTTTATGACCCGAGTACTTGGGCTTATCAATGGGAGAGCGTTACAAATCGATATCGAGACAAGCAGTGAGGAGGTTTATCAAGCGGAGATTGACCAGGTTGTCCCTGACAGCATGAATGCAGCTGAAGATGGTATCGGTCCTTATAAGCTAAACCTTAAAACTGCAGCGGGCAGCAGAAGAATCAAACGTGTGTTTGATGGTGGAAATGACCTGGGCTATATGGACCAAACTTACCTGAAAATTGCCTCCGGCTACTACCGGATTGCGATGCTTTGTGATATTGACCGTTACGATAAGGCTCGACGTGTGCTGGAGATGATCATCAATTCATTTTCTGATTATTCTGAATGACCTGCTGAAGATATGTACGGCAAACAATGAAAAACTACTCCGGTAAAACGATTAATCAGTACTACCTTGCTAAGGATTTGGGACAGGGAGGAATGGTTGTTGTCTATAAAGCCTTCGATAGTAGCCTGAACCGAGATGTTGTTGTAAAAATGATTCGAGCTGAGGATCTCGATAGTACAGAACAGGCCAGTATACAAGAACGTTTTGCCTCTACTGTTCTTACACTGATGCAACTGAAGCACCACAATATTGTCCCGGTGCTGGATTTTGGCTTTTTCGAAGATGTGCCGTTTCTTGTCGCTGATTATTTACCTGGTGGGACATTAAAACAACGCATGCGAAAGCAACTAAGCCTGAAAGCCTCTATGCAGGTGTTAAAGCCGATTGTCGAAGCTTTGTCGTTTGCTCATGCAAATGGCGTTTTGCATCAAGACTTCAAGCCTTCTAATGTGCTGTTTTGTAATTTGGATAGACGACCAATGCTCACTGATCTCGGGATTGCATCGCTATTCAGTGATTCTGTTTTTAAGCCTGAACTATTTGAATTGGGATTTGGGACTCCGGCTTATATGGCTCCTGAGCAATGGCGGGGTATTGCGACACAACAATCTGATATCTACTCCGTAGGTATCGTTTTTTACGAGATGTTGACAGGTGCAAGTGTAAACAAAACTGAAACTCCCCTTGCTGCAGCTTTCAGGCAAAATGAGGGGCTGATTCCAGATCCAACTGTGAAAATCCGAGGTTTGTCTTCTGATGTTCAACATTTCTTCTTCAAATGTCTGTCTTTAGAGCCGGTAAATCGGTTTAAAAGTATGGAGGAAATGAAGACGGCGATGGAGAGTCTAGTCCCTTCCGCCGACACTGGCTCGAGTAGCGCACCTACTGCTCTTTATTTTGGAAAAAAAAACAGTCTATCTAGGCATACCAAACCAGATAATTACGAAGCCACTTTAATAAAAGCTATCGAGAATGATTTACCAAAAGAATTTGTTCCCGAATCTAGAATTGTCACAACAAACCTTACCACCAAAACTCAAGACCCACCTAAGCCATCATTAGGGAGTCTCGATTCTTGCAACAACTCAAACGAAGCGAAACAGCCACAAAATATCTCACCGTCAGGTTTAACGCGAACAGAGTTAAATTGTAAGCAACTTACCCAAACAAAAGATCCGCTTGAGGTTAAGAGGGATCGCTCAAAATCTCATAGTGCTCAGGGAGTAAAAAAAATTCCACCACAAGTCGCAGCACTACTTCTTGCTTGTGTAATCGGACTCGCTCAATTAATAGATTCTATAACCGGTCCGGAAGTCTACCCAACTAAGCTCAACTATTTTTTAGGTGTGCTCGGTTCAACCATTAAATGGGTACTAACTGGTATAATGATTTACTATTATTGCAAATTGGTTGAAAGGTTAAAAACAAACGCAATAGGAATTATTGGCTTCTTTCTGGTTGGGCTCCTTCCGGCATTGTTCGAGCCATTAATTTCTCCTCCTTTTGGATTGTGGTTGCTTGGAATATTATTCTGGACTTTGATCGGAATAGGAATGGCCCTCATGTTCCAAGGAACAGAAAAGGCAACAAGGAAACGAGCCATTATTTTGATGTTAGGGATTGCTTTCGCGGGTATGGTTTCAGGATTGCCATCATTGTTTTATTCTTTTATCCGCGCTGCGAGTGAAGGATCACCTGTGTGGATCTTTGGGATAGAAGGTTTCCTTCTGGGTCTGTTCCTTGCAGTAGCCTTCTACAGAAGTTATCAGGATCGATTGAAACGAAAAAAGAAACCTTTCCTTAAATTAGCTTTTTCTTTTTCAACGGGTTGTGCCATTGCATTGATCGTCAAGCATGGAAGTTCGCACTCGTTTTTTGTTCCCGAAATTGCTTGGCTCTTGATGTCCGCCTCTATCATTTTCGGGTTAAAGTGGGCTCTTGAGAAAAAACGTACCTGATGCGTGCTTTTGCCCAAAGAAGAACCGAATGTATTGAGGAAAATTATGAAAACCGCAGCAATTAATTCTTTGATTTCAGTGTTGGCGAAATGATATGGAATCTACTGATAGAATGGTTTACAATCATAGAATGAAAGTATAGAAAGCTGCTGTTTATGGAAGATAGCGAAGAAGTTAGGAAAAAGTTTCCCAAAATTGAAGGCTACCAAATCGAGTCAGCAATAAGCAGAACCAAGACCACGATAAGCTTTAGAGCAGTCAGTCTCGCCGATCGAAACAATGTGCAAATTAAACTTGCTACTGACGAAGCCTATAGGAAGAGTTTAAAACCTTACTTAGATGCGTCATTTACAAGTATCTGTAAAGCGTTGAGGCTAGTAGAACACCCAAATGTGCTGCCTTTACTTGATGCGGGTTACTTCAAGGACATGCCTTTTACGGTTACGGATTATTTAGTTGGGGGCTCTTTAAAACAGTTTACCGGCACTTCAAGGAATTGGAGGGATGTTTTCAGTATTCTTTTACCGATTGCTGACGCGCTTTGCTACTGTCATGACCACAGCATCATTCACCGTGATGTACGCCCTCAAAATATTGTTATAAACAATAATGGTGACCTTTGTCTTACTAATTTTAGTCTCTTCGGACCGACAAGCTCCAATAAACTTTCTGTTACGTTAACAGGATCAGGAGAGTGCTTTCCAGCCTACATTGCTCCGGAAATATGGAACGGAAGAAGCTCTCCAGCTGTTGACCAGTATAGCTTTGGAGTGATGCTCTACGAATTGTTGACGGCGAGTTTGCCGTTTGACGCATCGAACGTAGTTTCTCTATTGGTTCAGCAAGCCACTGAGCCTATTGTGGCACCCAGTTCATTGGTCCCTAATGTTCCCAAGGAAGTTGAAACTCTGATCGAAAAATCGCTGGCAGGTGATTCTTCCGCGCGATATGAAAGTATGCGAGATGTGCGCAATATGATGCAGGAATTATTAGATGATCCTGCTTTACTTCAGACTAAACCTGCTCCGAAAGTAATACCGAAGAAAAGGCCAAAAGCAACCTCAACACCCCGGACAGGGAAAGAGCAAATACTTCGGTCGGACATGGTGAATAACAAGAACACTAATGCTGAAATATCCTCCTCAAAAGAAAACCCACAGAACAAGGAGCATCTTAAAAAGAGAACGAAGACAATTACTATTGTCATGCTCAGTATTCTCGTGGTTTCAATTCTTTGTTGCGCAGCCGTTTTTCTGTTCGGCTTGCTCAGGCAAATCAAATTCTTTTCAGACATAGCTGATAAATTCAGTAACCTGATCGAATCTCATCCATCTGAAGTTGCCTCTGATATCCCTATTCCGAATCCACAACCTAATCCCACATGGACATCATCAACAAGTCTTTCACAGATTGACGAACATCATTGCAGTCTGGTAGTTAATCAAGTCGGCGGTGCAACTGCAAATCAGTATTATGAAACATCCTATTCCTCAGCATTGGATCTGCCGGTGTTTCATACCCCAGTAACAAACGAAATCCAGTACGGTTATAAAGAAACCACGGTTAACCTTCCGATCGGAATAAAAACCTCAGATCGCCTCGGCGTCAGCATTCAGATATTGGAAAACAAGCTGTCGAGGGGTGTAATCCATATTTATAAGTCAGCTCAAGTTGAGATGGATCAATCATTAAGCACATGCATAAGTTTAGTTAGAGGTGACGTTTTTGTGGCGACAGAAGGAAAACCCATCTGTGTTTCCACGTCCATTTCTCCCGAAGAGGAGATATGGGTTCATAGTGGAAAAATGTTGGTAGAAGCGACCCGAATTGATATAACAATTTGGTGTTTGGAAGGTGAATGTGAAATTATGAGCAATGGTACATGGAAGAGTACCATTGAGACTCTAACTCGCTCGAATTACATCGACTCAGGAGGAGGCCTCGAACGAAAATCGAGTACACAAATTGGTATTAGCTTGGTTGATGAATTGAAACGTTTCGATCTTGAGTGTGATTATTGTGTTAATTTACTGGCGGTTAAATTATCTTATTAAAGTTATTGGATACTTGAGGCTTAATCGGAGGGATGGGCATGACAATACTTCACATGGATATTGAATCTGTGCAGAACACCCGTCAAAATCTGGTTGCAGTTCAACAAATCATTAGGGAGGATGTAATCTCGCTATCATTAATGATTCAAAGAATCATTGGTACAGCTTGGATTGGTCCCTCTGCCCAAAGCTTCTATGAAGAATACGACCTCATCAAGATCCGCTTATTGCAGAAAGCGGATGCATTGGACCAATTGAGTAAGACTCTCCAGAACGAAATCGGGCAGTGGCAAGATGTTGCTGCAAGATTTGGATAAGAGAGATATCAGCCATGGTAAATCGTCTTGATATACCAAAAAACGGTAAATACATTTATAACGTCATACCTCGTGAACCATTCAAACTCCCGGACGAAAAGGTTCATCTGCCAGCACCTCCTCAATCCCCTGGACAACCACCACAACTAAATATATTGACGATCGTTCTACCTCCTGTTCTGATGATTGGCTCAATGTTACTAGGTCAACTAATCACTCAAAAATTTAGTCCTACAGGGGCGACAAGTCTTCCTTTACCCGCAATGATCCCAATGGCCTTAATGGGTCTTGGCTTTCCGTTGGCAAATCTGTTTTCCACTCTTTCCCAGAAGAAGAAGTACAAAAAAAGCATGGAGGTGCGTGAGGAGAATTATAAAAAAGCGCTGACAGAAGTGGAAAAACAGATAGAAGAAAAAGTCTCACAACAGCGAGAGATTATGGAGCGTGAATTTCCAAACGCATACAATACCCTGCAAATCGGGCTCGAGAGAGGTCAAAATCCACGACTTTGGTGGCGCAGACCTGGTGACCCGGATTTTCTCGTACTTAGGGTAGGAATAGGGGATTCAAGCCCTTCGTTTGAGATTGAACTTCCAAATTTAAATTTTGAAAATGAGCCATTAGCTAAACTGCCCGTGGAACTAAAGGAAAGATACCGAGTTATCCAAGATATTCCGACTTTGGTTGACCTAAAAAAAGTTGGAAGTCTGGTTCTTAATTCATCGGATCGGGTCCTGACCTTGCGAGTCGCAAGACGGATAGTAGTGGACCTGTGTGTCAACCAATCGCCAAACGACATTTCATTGTTTCTAATCTCTGATCAGCCGAAAGCAGGCGAGACCTGGGAATGGATGCGATGGTTTCCCCATACAGGATCGTTCGATGGGGATTCCGGCGGGCGAAATTTGTTAATGGACACAGATAGAATCAATGCCTTCCTTGATGATTTGAAGCGTATATTAGCGGATCGATCCACTGCTTCACGGAGCCAAAATGAATCGAATCCAGCAGTGCCGATGCCGGCTATCGTTGTTATCGTGGATGATAAAGGGACCATACGTCAGCATCCAGATGTGGGACGTTTGGCAGGTGAGGGTTACTTGTATGGAATTTATCTCGTGTTTATTTCCAGCGGAGGGGTTCCGAGAACCGCTCGCTCCCGAGTTGAGATCGCTTCCACAAAAAAGATGATCTACCTGGAAACGATTGAGGCGTTGGGAACCGGGGAACGGAAAGCCAGCAAGCCAGAACTGCTGACGGGTGATGAATCCACTAAGGTAGGCCGTGCCTTATCAAGTTTAGAAGTGGCAGGTAATGTCAAGGTCGAGTCTTTACCATCTGTGGTAAGAATCTCGGATATCATACCAGGTGACATTTTTTCGGTGCAAGACGTGATCTCAACCTGGAATGAGAATCGAAAAGATAGCAACCAAGTGGTATTTCCGGTTGGTCAATGGGTGGACCGAATGGGTTTGGCGACATTCGATATTGATTTTCGACCAGAAAATCTTGGTGGTATGGGAACTTATCATGCGATGATGATAGGTGCTACCGGTTCCGGAAAAAGCATCTTTTTACAATCCCTTGTTTTAGCTGCGGCTTATAAATATTCACCCAAAGAACTCAACTTCATGTTTATGGATTTTAAAGCAGGGGCAGCGGAACTAAAAAAAATCAGTGATATCCCTCATTCCGTCGGTATGGTGACGGATCTTGGCCCCGCTTTGGCAGACCGTGCTTTACAGGCATTGGAAAATGAAGTCGCCCGCCGTAAATTAGCATTTGATCAGGCTGGTAAGATCACCGATATCTGGGATTTCAATCGTCGCTTCAACCAACAAGCTTTTCCGCATCTTCTGGTTGTTATTGATGAGTTCGCTGAGGGGATAAAAGTATTGCCAAATCTTGTTGAGCGTTTACGAGAACTGGGTCGTCAGGGAAGGGCATTCGGCATCTATTTTCTCCTTGCTAATCAGGAAGTAAACAGTGCGGTGGAAGATCTCAAGGCTAATGTAGGCTGGTATATCCTTTTACGCGTCAATCGGGCGGATGAAATGAGCCTAATTGGCAGGAAATACGCGATTCCAACTGGCAGAGGACATGGTTATGTAAAGGTAAAAAGCGAAGTAACAACAATTCGTGGAGCGTATGCGGGCTTGCCTGCCAATTCTGGCAGCCAAGCTGAAAATGAAATTGATGAGTATTCGATCTATCGGTTTGAACCAGATGCCCAACGCAGTCAACTCTATCACTACTTTCCTCACAAAGAGAGTAAAACCCATGCTCAATTTAAAACCGAACTAGATGCGATTACTTCACTTCTCGCGAGTGCTTGTGAGAAACTATCGATTAACAGAGCTTCCCCGATTTACTTGGAACCATTAAAAGAGAGGATACCTATGTCTATAGTGTTAGCTCAGTCTGAAACTCACAAACTATTTAATGGGGAAATGTGGGCACAAGGACCTGCTGATAAGAATACTGCACCGATTGGTTTCTTTGACATACCTAGTCAGTGCCTCCAGACGACTTTTTCGATCGATTTTAATGAAAACGGGGGGAATTTGTGGATTGTTGGTGCTCCTGGTAGCGGAAAAACCGAGGCGATCCTCAGCTTGGCTTTATCTTTGTGCATGACGCATACACCCGAGGAGATGCAATTTTATGTAATCGAGTTTGGCTCTGGAAGTTTAAGCAAACTGGAAGCATTTCCACACTGTGGGGCTGTAATCCGACAGAATGACGCTGAGAGGATTAACCGTCTGATTAACTATTTAAAAGGTGAGCTTTCTGGACGATCGGAACCCTTAGGATATTCTGCTAGTCTGCCGCATATTTATGTTTTCTTGAATAATGCTGCGGATTTTAAGAATCAATACCCGGATCAATTTGATGAACTGGGCCGATTCGTACGATCTGGCGGGGCGGTGGGAATCCATTTTATCTTTGCAACTAATCGCGGATCAGAGCTTTCACGCAACCTGAGTGGAAACATTCCCGCCAGGATAGTACTGCAATTAGCGGAGCGACAGGAATTTGGGGATGTTCTGGGTACAATCAACCTGCCCCAATTGCCAAAGGCTCCTGGAAGAGGATTCCTACAAGTTGATGGTATCGTTGAATGTCAGGTTGCCCAACCAGATTTGGGAATCTTTGGCGAAACACCACCCATAGAATCAGGTCGACGCAAGCCAAGCAGAGAGCTTGATCTTGAACAGCAATTAGCTGTGGCAGATAGAGTGGCTAAACGAATGCATGGCGCATGGAAAGGCGCGCGACCCGAAAGGATTCGGGCAATGGCTGAAACCATCGAGCTCGTAGAATTTACCGATATGTCAGAGCAGGTGCGCTCTTTTCAGCCGGCATACTCTCTCCCTCTGGGAATCACCTACGAAAAATTTTCAATGTTTTGGATTGACCCTTTGATGGAGCTTCAATTCTGGACCATTACTGGGAAGAATCGATCCGGAAAAACTAACTTGATTGCTTTCCTTTACACGCAAGCATTGAAAAGTCAACCGAGCTGGTCGGTCACTTGCTTTGCGATGAAGCGAGAGCCAATGCTGGAGAACAAGGTTTCCACAATGGGCGGAAAAGTGCTATTTTCGCAGCCTGAGATCGCTTATGAGGCAGAGCAATTCTTAATCCGGGTCAAGGAGGACCCTAACAAATTCAATCTATTATTGATTGATGATGTTGGATCACCGTATGCCAGCAACAATACATCTATGATCAATACGCTGGACCAACTTGGAAATGAGCTTTCCCGTTTATCCAACCGTAATTATCTCGTTGTTATTGCTGATTTAGCTGCCAACATGAAAGGTGGAGCTGCCTACCTCTCCCCGTTACTGAAAATCTGTCAGCAAAATCAAACTGGCTTTTTCCTGTCGGTCGATGATAACGATCTACAATACTTCAACTTACGTATGACGGTCCAACAAAAAAAGGACTATCCCGAATTGACAAGCAGAGGTTTTTTTGTGTGTAAGTCAGAGTATACTTATCTACAGATTCCGTGGGTATTGAAAGAGTAATCAGGGTATTAAGCTATGGGTGAAGTTGTTTGCACATTGATCGTGGATGAACACCAGACAGATCTTGTCCTGCCGGATAATGTCCCGATTCACTTGGTAACCAGATCAATTTGTGAGGCTTTAAAAATCCAGCTCAAAGAAACTCAACGTGTAGAACTCTATTGTATTGGTGATGAGGAGGATCACTTAATCCACGGCTCAAAGACACTGGCGCAAGCCAAGATAGTTAATGGATCATATCTAAGACTAATTCCTCAAATCATTATGACAAACGATTTGGCATATCTATTGGGTCCCAAGAATTTGATGTTTCATCTGTATGCCAAGAATAGGATTGGGAGATCGAGTCATGCTGTGGGTCAGGATATCGACTTGACCAAGTTGGATCAAAACTCCATTGTTTCCCGTAACCATGCGGAAATTTTTTTTGAGAATGGCAGGTATTGGATCAAAGATCTTGGCAGCAAGAATGGGACCTTTCTTAATGGTCAAAAGATACTCAGTCGACCCGTTGCATTACGCACAAATGATGTGTTGCATTTCGGTTCGGCTAAGCGAGGTGTGAAATTAATTTTTACATGCAAATGATCACTTGTAGCACTTATATTCAGCCTTCTCTAATATTGCCTAAGTCAAGTAGGTTGAGATATAATCACAAAAGTTTAATCCGGTCGTCTGTTGGGCTCTGTTTAAATTTTGAATTATTGAGAAAAAGAATGAGCCGTTCAGTAGAATTTTATGAGCACTTTTTGAACGACTCTGTATTTTTTCATAGGGCAGGAAGCTGACTCTAGCCACCATAGACTTCTATGCACGAGAAAGGTGAGGAATGAAGAAAATTTTTAGTATCCTGGCAGTTATTCTGATTTTTGTATTTATTCCACTTCCGGGAAATCAACCTGTAATGGTTGCCTCTCAAACCCCTGGGAACAGCGTTTGCGTTATCGGAGAACCGAATATTTCTCGGTTTCCTGAAGTGCTTCTCGATGTTCGGGTACTAGATGCAGATATGAACCCCGTCCTGGCTATCCCTCAGGCTAACTTTTCTGTTCGAGAAGAGGGTGACCAATATCAAATTGAACGCGTAGTTTTCAATGAACGTGGTGCGGGTTTAAACCTCTATTTTGTTTTTGATCGGGGAAAGTACACGAGTATTGGCACTGTGTTGGGAGTGATCAATCGTTTTATCAATCAATTTGGTGTTGACGGTCTTGATCAAATCACTATCATTCAGGCTGATGACAGGGGAACCAATAAAATACTGGACCGGTCCACGACTTTCAGCGCTGTAAAAGCCCCTCTGAGCGAGATACCAGGGAATCTAAATGATGACAGGTCTCCCCTCCAAGGTGTCAAATTGGCTTTGGACGAAATCCGGGCGAGTAGAAAGGGCTGTGCTCAACCGAGCGCGATCGTAATCATTAGTGGTAATGTTAGATACTCATCTGAAAACCCGGAATTAGTAAACACTTTAACTGCTACTGCAACTGAGATCGGAACCCAGATTCATGTCGTTCAAACTTCCAGCCAAGCAAAGGCCTATGGCTTTTTTAGCCAGCTAGCGGATGGTACAGGCGGAACCATTTCGAGACCTGAAACAACTATCGGGCAGAACTCGAGTGAATTGGACTCGAACCTCTTCTCGACATTAAGTAACCTCAGGGGGACCTATTCTCTCTATTATCGTACAGCAAAGGGAACTTTGGGCACAAGAAATCTTACAGTGCTGCTTAATGGTGTCGCTTCAACGGCTGAGACTCAAAGCACAAGATATGTTGTCGATCTTCAACCGGCAAATATCACTTTTCAAGCGCCTATTGAAGGCACGGAGATCCTGCGGACAGCCCAATCTTTTCTGGATCCAGGCTTCGTTTTTGACACGGATGTAGTTCCAGTCGATTTTACGATCGACTGGCCTGATGGGATACAACGAGTACCAAAAAAAATCCGGATTATAGGGATCACACCAACGAAAGAGCTGACAATTCAAGAAATATCAGGGACAGAATCGGCTCGTAGTACGTATCATGTCGATTGGGCTGTAAAAGATGTTACAACCGAAGGTGATAATCCGCTGAGCGTGCGGGTTGAAGTTACTGATGAATTGGGCGTCCATACGGTTACTGCGCCGGTCAGTTTTACTGTGAAAAACTATATCCCCGAATCGGTTGCCAAGCAAACAACTCAGCAAATTAAAAGGAATCTAAGAATAACCCAATATTTTGTCTATGCACTTGCTGGTCTGATTGTTTTGGCGATTGCGCTTATCATTATCTTCCGTGAAAAGATCAAACAGGCGTTCTCTGCGAGCGGCAAGATTGGCATGGCTATAGAAAATGTCCGCAAGACGATTGTGGGGGGCACGGGACGGAGAAAGAATCCCATCGCCAAATTGGAGGTCATGCGGCCGACTGTTGAAGTCAAGTCTATCTTCACAGAAAGTATTAAGCTGGGTCGAGATCCAAATCTTTCTGACTACACTTTCTTCACGCTTAATTCGGAATGTTCTGTTAGCGGCGAACACGCCCACTTGGTAAAAAAGCGTGATGGATGGAAAATCATTGCCGTTTCTGCAAGCGGTAGTCCGGTGTTTGTAAACGAGCAGCGGATTAAGATGCACGAGGAAGTCCCTCTCAAGAATGGGCAGCTGGTCGAATTGGGTTACCAGGATCTTGGATCTGTCCTGTTTAAATTCGTCGAGGTGGAATCTGCAGAAAAATTCGATTTTGCTGTAGATTCAGAATTCAAACCTGAAACGACTGTCACTGCTGATGGCTACCGAAAAACACAGGTACTCATTATTGATGATACAGAGCAAGACACATATGATCCCGGTGGTGTAACACAAACGGTGTTAGATGACGAGGCATTTGGAAGTATTTCTGATGAGCCCGATGATTTCGATTCCCTTTTTGAAGACCTAAGGGATAAATAGTGAACATAAAAAATGGATTTACACTGAACAATTCTTTTGTGATTGAAGGACCGCTCTCTTCGCGCGGCGGAACTGCTTCGGTCTACCTTGCCCGTCCTATAAGTAAGCCGGAATTGAAAGCAGCGGTCAAATTTGCGCATAGTGATGGCAGGAATGTCGTAGATGAGGATGTTCTACTGCGTCATGAGGCGACTCTTCTGAGCCGTTCCGACTGGCGTCACCCGGGTATCTTGAGGGTCTTCCCAATCATTCATCTGAATAAGGCACAATATGTGCTGCGGGCAACGGGCTTGGAAGACGAACCAAGTTTTCTTGTTATGGAGTACTTGCCGGGTAAAACCCTCTCTGAGTGGATGGACAAGATTGTCAAATTTTCTTTTGATTGGAAAATTGAATTCCTATACCAACTTGCTATTTGTTTAGCATTTATCCATAGTAAAGGTTATGGTCATCGTGATGTCAAACCAGATAACATCCTCTTCAGGGAGCTTCCGACAAGCTCGTTTGTTCCGCAGCCGGTCTTGATCGATTTTGCTCTGGCAAGTGATGGCAAAAGCACGTTATCGCTCATCGAATCAAGTTATACACTCGAATATGCCAGCCCTGAAAGGGTCATGCAAGCTTCCGGGTTGATACCTGCAGAGTTTTCATTAAAACCGGAACCTCAGGATGTTTGGAGCTTTGGTTTGATTGTCTATGAATTGTTCACAGGAAGCCTGCCTTTTCGGGGAAACGCAAAAAGCATTCGTACTACATTGATAGGGCGGAGCTTTGATGAAAGATTCATAAAAGACAACCCCCACTTGCCAAATGATATTGCTGACTTTATTCGGGCGATTTTAAAACCTGATCCTGACAAGCGACCTTCCATGCACAGAATCATCGATCTTCTTGAACAAAAGTATCGTCCCCCAAGGGTGTAAATAATGAAAGTGATGGTTATTCAATGACACAAACAACGCGATTAAGGCAAGGTAAATTTTTAACAGGTCTAAGCAGCATCGTTGGCGATACACGCCGGCAGTACGAGGATCGCGGAAAAGTCACTGAAGTGCGAACAGCGGGGGGGCTTGATCTGCTGGTTGCAATCGTGGCGGATGGTGTAGGTAGCGCTGATAACGGAGGATTAGCTGCACAACTGTCCATCGATTCAGTCGTTTCCTACATGACCAACAGCGATGAAGCAGATATCGCTCTGCTGATAACAAACGCAATTAAGTACGCTAATCATATCGTATATAAAGATGTGATCACCCGGAACGTAGATGCTTCCACCACTCTTGTTGTTGGTGTGTTTTACAACGATCGTCTCTATCTCGGCAATGCTGGCGACAGCCGTGCCTATTGGATCCAAGAATCCGGTAAGGTGATCCAACTTACCCTTGATCATTCATACGCCAACATTAAAACCACAGACCCTAATGCGCCGAACGCGGATGTGCTCGTGAACGCCATTGGCATTCGCAAAGAGGTTTATGCGGATATTGGACTGTATGTTAAGGATAAGGACCGCAAACAGGCTGCAAAGATCGGCATGCAGGGTCTACCACTTAAATTGGGTGACACAATACTATTGTGCTCCGATGGTCTCATCAAGTCCGATCCTAATGGTAACCGTTTTGTTCGGGATGAAGAGATTGTCCATGCCCTCCAGACGGAAACTCAGCCGGATGCCGCGGCGTTGAAAATGACAGGGTTGGCTGAGGGACGCTATGTTGATGACAATGTCACAGCGCTGACAGTCCAGTATACTTCTCCGAAGCGCATTGAGAATGTCCTCCAGAGACAATCCCGCAAGGCGCTCAGACAAAAACTGATTTATGCCGGTCTGGGAATAGTAGCAGTGGCAGCTATTACGATCGGCTCACTTCTTTTCAAAGATAACATTAAGACGAGCAATACCATTCAGACTTTGACTAACTTGCCCAGCCCGACTTCCGGTGCGACGCCGACTTCCACTCCGATGATCGCTCTACCGGCAGGCAAGCTGAAGTTTGCCTCTATGGGCTCAGCGGTGGAAGGCGCTTATGAACCATATCCCGCTGGGGGACCCAATCACCCAAGATGGTCTGTCTCAGGTTTGGAAACATGGAATCAGGTCACAGTGGGTGATGAGATCACGCTTGGATCTACAACTGAAGTGAATGCTGCTCAAGCGATTGACATCCAAACCTTTATGGATGTTGGGCTCATGCTCTCACTTGGCGCAAAAGGTCAGGTCAACAGCAGTGTCTTCATCTATGATAGTTCTAACGTAAAACTAACGTACACGGACATCCTAGAGATGGAATTGCGCCAGGGCACGGTCTTTTTGAGGCTTGAGTCCAGGTCGGAAATAGCTCTGGTCACGCTCCCGAATCAACAAAACGCGGTCGTAAAGCTGACAGGCGGTTCGATGCTGCTGCATCTGAATGGGGATGAGATACAGCTTTGGTGCCTGAGGGATGATTGCTCGCTCGAATTTGGGCGGGAATCTGAGAGGACCTTCGCGGTGCAGCGACGCAGTTATCTCCCTGCGACGGGGACGATCGACCCGCCAATGGATATTATGCCAGCCTTGTATGATGAGCTGTGGGGTTACAACATCAAGTGTAATAAGTGTATGGACTCCCAGGTGCTTCCCGAACCGACCCCAACGCCGACCCCGACCCCCATACCGGATGTTACTGAAGAGACGCAGGATCGTCCTATAACTCAGCCGTCTCCCGAACCGACCCAGCCGTCTCCCGAACCGACCCAGCCGTCTCCCGAACCGCCCCAGCCGACTCCCGAACCGACCCAGCCGTCTCCAACACCGATCTGGCCACCGACCCAGCCGACTCCCGAACCGCCCCAGCCGTCTCCCGAACCGACCTTGCCGTCTCCCGAACCGCCCCGGACGAGTCAACCGTCCGCGACCTACACACTGACCTTGAGTGCTTCGCCGGCTGGAGGCGGGAGTGTCGTGGCGGATAAGCCAGTGCCTTACCTGCAAGATAAGATAACGGTCAACAATACCATGAATATTGCTGCCCATTTTACAGGAAGTCCTTCAGGTAATCGGTCAGTAAGAATCCTTCTGGACTGATCTGGGGTTTACAGTTGCGAGCAAAGGGAATAACCAGGAACTGATTCACGCGCTTTGACTGGCTTGGAAAAACAGAAGGGGAAGCTCATTCGCTCCTTCTGTTTTCCTTTGCATAAAAAACGCATGCTGATAACCTGCGCGGAAATCACGTGCTAATTGAGAGAAACCGCCTATATAAAAGAAATTCAGGTATAATTTTCTTATACTAGTGTGAGGATGGGTAAATGGCTGACGTGACGATGAAGGTCGGCATATGATTTTAGGAAAATTTGAACTGTTCGAAGAGATAGGTCGCGGCGGTTTTGGGATTGTCTACCGCGCCAATGATACCACCCTCGACCGTATCGTAGCCCTGAAGATACTTCACCAACAATACCTTTCTGACCAAAAATTCATCGAATCATTCAAGCGCGAAGCCAGGTTGATGGCAAAAGTATCGCACCCGAATGTGGTTCAGATCTATGAAGTTGGGGATCTGGATGATCAAATATACATCGCGATGCAATTTTTTGAGAATGGATCTCTTGAGCGCAGAATCCGAACAGAAGGACCTCTGCCTCTCAAGGATGCTGTTCGCATGGTCAATCAAACCGCGCGGGGCTTGGAGGCTGGTCATAAAATAGGGCTCATTCATCGGGACGTAAAGCCGGCGAATATCCTTTACAACCAGGATGGCTACATAGCGATCAGTGATTTCGGGGTGGCGAAATCGATACTGCAGGGCTCTACTGGGACGACCAATTCCTTTAACCAATTTTCGGGCACGCCATACTATATACCTCCCGAACTTTGGGAGGGAAAGGAAATGCCAACCCCTGCGGCGGATATTTACAGTCTTGCCTGCGTATTCTATGAAGCCATTACCGGAGAGGTGCTTTTTGAGGGCGAAACGTATGAGCATGTCCTCACCCGTCATGTACTCGAAGCCCCTGTTTTCAGCAATTCTTTTCCTGAGCGTTTAGTGGACACGCTAAACATCGCCCTTGCGAAAAACCCGAGTGACCGTTATCAGACCATGAATGACCTTTTGGCGGCGCTGAGAAAGTCTCTCGAACAGAAACCTTCTCTAAAAGTTAGGGTCGAACCGCCAAAAGAGCTCAGCGATGAAATTGAAGAATTGCCTAAGTCGTTAGCCCCTGGAGAGTTCACTTTTGAGCAATTGGTAAGACGTGCCAGACAAAGGAGTTCTCCCGAAGGGCGCGCCGCAAAACCCTTCATAGATCAACAGTCCCCTTCACCTAATGATTCGAATAACCAACTCGCAGATTCGCAGCCAGAGGAAAAGGATTTGGTGCCTGAAGCCAAGCTCGAAAAACCCGTGATTTTTCCAATCATTGCGCCACTGCCGCAAGATAGCCCTTTGATCGAATCAAGCGATGAAGAAAAGTTCCAAATCGCCTCAGCTTCAGGAGAAGCTGAAGAGGCAGAATCCGGGACTCTGCCGGAGCAGCAAATAACCTCTCCTGACCAAGCCTACTCTGAGGGTGAGAGTGTTGAGGAATTTTTCACTCGAGCCTTGGATGAGCCTCTTGAAACCGCTGAGACGAGTGCGCCTGATTTTCCTGAAAGAATCATCCAAACCGAAAAGGATGCTGATGAGTCCATCCTCGAAGATTGGCTGACCAGAGAGCCTGATCACGCGGAAGTCGAACCCCTCGAGGTCGCATTGACCGAAGGGGATGAAATTTCTCCACGGGCAACAAAAGAGGAACCAACTATTGAGGAACTTGCTCTAAGCGAGGAGGTGGTCGAATCCATCTTGCCCTCTCCGATAGAAACAAGCGGGAATGATTCAGATTCGCAAGAAGGTAACTCTGCTCAGATTACTGCTCCAGAACTGCCAATCGAATTAGTCGAAGGGACTCCGACGATTCCAGAGCCTGTTTCAGAAGAGGCGGAGCAATTATTAGAGGAGGGACTTCCCACCGAGGAAGTCCCCACAGCCGACGCGGATCTCTCGCGGGAAATCAGTGATTCCCCTCGTGACGAAGTGGAACCCCTGAACTCTCAACCTGAGACAGTAATCGAATCAGTCGAAGAGGTACCGACAATGCCAGAGGCTGTTTCAGAAGAGGCGGAGCTATTGTTAGAGGAGGAACTTCCCACCGAGGAAGTCCCCACAGCCGACGCGGATCTCTCGCGGGAAATCAGTGATTCCCCGCATAACGAAGTGGAACCCCTGAACTCTCAGCTAGAGCCTGCAATCGGATCTGTAGACATATCCCTGTCAGAGCCAAAATCCATCACAGCCGTTGAAGAAGAGCATGCTTCTGTCGAAATTGAAACTCCATCCCAGGAAGAATACGGCAATCAAACCCCTGAAACTCCGCCAATTTCACCCGCGTCAGAAGAGTCTCTATCAGAATCAATTCAGAAGGATGTTAAAGAACTCGTAGAAGAAGTTCCTGTTCTGCTAACAAACAGGGAAAAAGAAGATAACCTTGCCCAAAGCATTGAAGATCGCAAGAGTTTGATTGCCTACAATCCAGCAACAAGTAAATATGATCCAAATCAAAGAGCTGAAAAAGAGAAGAAGAAGCCCATAGCCCTCTTCATCGCCATTGTTGGACTTGCCGTGGGTCTATTCCTGGCGTTTTCCAGTCAGACCGGGAAATGGTTCAGAAAAACGCCAACCAACACGCCGATACTCACGCTTACATTAACTACCACAAATACGAGCGCGCTACTTTTGGACGCGCCCACGCTCGCCTCCACAACCACGCTTGAACCCAGCCCTACGAGTACGCTTGTGGATGCCAGTCCCACCGCAAGCCCCACAGCTACCGCGACCCGGACACTATCCCCAACATACCCGCCGACGGCCAGACCTACTGATCCCCCGGCAGTTCCTACGCAACCGCCAGTGATTCCCACGGAACCGCCGGTAGTGCCAACTGATCCCCCGGCAGTTCCTACGCAACCGCCAGTGATTCCCACGGAACCGCCGGTAGTGCCAACTGATCCCCCGGTTATTCCCACGGAACCGCCCGTTCCGACCAGACCGCCCACGCCAGTAGTGCCCTAAACTGGTCAGCAGTCTCTTATGGAGTATAGACAGAGCAGAAACAGACATTTATTCGGAGGGAAGAATGAAAAAAGTGTTCAATATGATATTCATCCTTATTCTACTTATCAGTTCCGCGAGCAGTACCGCGCGGGCGCAAACCCCGGATGGGAATAATCCGCAGGAGCTCACCTATTATTTCCGCCGAAGTTGGGGGGGGGGAGGTGATCAAGTGGCTTCGCCAAGAGGAATCGCAATAGCAGAAAATGGCGATCTAATTATTGCAAACTCAAGATTACATCGTGTAATGACAATATCATATAATCACCAAGTAGTAAACGCTTTTGGTGAATATGGGACCACACCCGGTTTTTTCAATTGGCCACATGCATTAGCAATAAATAGCCAAGATGAAATCTTCATTGGAGATAACAATAACTATATTCAAAAATTTGATAGAAATGGACAGCTACTGACATATTGGGGAGGATATGGGTCAGCTGATGGTTTGTTCAGACTTCCGATTGATATTGCAATAAACATGGAAGGTAACATTTATGTTGCTGATTTCAATAATCATCGGATTCAATATTTTTCACCGGACGGACTTTTTCTTGGAAAGTGGGGGGCACAAGGCTCTGATGATGGGCAATTCATGGGTCCACGTGGGGTTGCATTAGATCAGCAAGGTAATGTTTTAGCAGTAGATAGAGGGACCGGTCGCGTGCAAAAGTTTTCACCTACTGGAGACTTTATTTCAAAGTGGAGTTTCGCACGAGAAGATGATGTATTAGAACCATATGATGCAGGAATTGCTGTTTCTCCCAACGGAGACATCCTCATCGTTGACCATAGTAATAGCGTCGTTAAAATTTTTACTGGGAGTGGAACATTCATAAGATCTTGGGAAATTCCGAATTATCGAACAAATCTTGTGAAAATTAGTGTGGATAACAACGGGGATATATATCTAACGGATGACATTAATAATACTGTCACCAAATTTTCTCCTCTAGGATCAATACTTGCGAGGTGGGGTAATGAGGAGCCTGATCCGCATGAATTCCATAATGTCCGAGGAATTTGGCAAAGCAACAATGGAGAGATATCAGTGTGTGATTCATGGAATTTCAGAGTGGTAACCTACTCAAAAGACGGTGGTTATCAACATTCTGTAAATGATTCAGAGGATTTGAGAATAGGGTTTACCGCAGATGGCGTCACAACTCATGGATACCATTATGTCGTTAGTAGCAACGAAGTCCTCAAGTTTGATTTGAATTGGGATTACGTTGACAAGTGGGGGTCATATGGTACTGGTCCTGGACAATTCAACGACATCAGAGGAATCACTGCTGACACAGATGGAAATATCTATGTGAGTGATACTGGAAATTATGCTATTCATAAATTTACTGGTGATGGGGATTATCTTGAGACATGGGGAGTTGAGGGATCCTTAGCGGGTATTTTTTACTCTCAAACGGGTATTGCGTACGTTGATAGTGGGCATATTTTAGTTGCAGATACTGGTCATAATCGAATAATAAAACTTACCACCACAGGCGAATACGTCACAGAGTGGGGAAGTTATGGGGATGATCCTGGTGAATTTTTTCACCCTAGCGATGTCACCATCGACAAAAATGGAAATGTGCTTGTGGCTGATACTGGCAACAATCGCATCCAAGTTTTTTCAGATCAAGGTGTTTTCATCACAAAGTTTGGCAGCTTAGGAAATGATGCAGGTGAATTCAACTGTCCATTAGCTGTATTATCCATAGAAGACGAAATCTTCGTTTCTGATAGCAATAATGAACGAATCCAGTTTTTTTCGACGACATCCTCATATGAGGATCCAACGTATGGGCTTGTATTAAATGGCGGTTTTGAAGAAGAATTCTCTGAGTGGACCTATGGGGGAAACAACAGCGTCACGTTATCTGAAGATTCATTGGAGCTAAACTGGTCGGTTTCTCTAGGCAGACCAGTAGATCAGGTCCCACACGGCATTAGCAAGGATTGGTTATATACCAACTTTTATGTAAACCCAAATTGGATGCGCCCAATTCTCACTTTCGATTATAAGCTCCATGTCAACGATAATATGCACTATTCCGACTTCATCGTAACAATACAAAGTGGTGTCGGCGACAGGACCGAGACAGTTGTACTACGAGACGGATATCAACCCTGCACCGGCAATTATGCTCCCAAACCAGGCAGGGACCTGGGATGGCGGAGTGGCAACTATGATCTTTCTGCTTACAAAGGGCAACATATCCGCGTCCTCTTCTCCAATCGGAATCTCTGGCCAATATCGCTTGGGATTTGGACCAATGTGGATAACGTCCGTGTATTGGATGCCGGTCCCTTACCCCCGGCCGTGGGACCTTATACGGTGAACTTACCCCTGATCAACCACCAAAGGTGTGATATTCCGGATTACACATTACATGGTGGAGTTGAACGCCCAGAGTTTGATTACAAATGATGAAAGGATCATAAGTTTCGAGTTGGATTGTTCACTTTTCGCAAGAGGAAGGTTGAGACTAACAATCGGTGAACTGAATTAGCCTGGCTTGTATCTATCCGTCTTTAAACAGCCCGATTATAGGCTGTTTTTAATAAGATCCGGTTTTTGGTTTCTCCAGTGTTTTCCGCGTTTGTATATTTCCCAAAGGCTTACAAATGATACAATAGAAGCCAGGAGGTCTCATTCAGGATGCGCTTACACTTCTGCCAGAGTCTTATTTCTCCAGGGTCTGCCATCTCTGGGATTTGCTTGACCGGCAGTTCGGCTTGCATTACCTCAATACCATGCCCTTCCCGCATATCCTGCAGGCAAGCAACGACCTCAGTTGGGAGATGTTGGATGTGGTGAAGGCATTCCTGCAGGTGGAAGATACCGCGAGGACAATCTGGCGATTGCCTGTCAGAATTCGAAGAGTAAGACCCAAGGCGGGCACATCCCCCTTAGGAAAAGGACCGACACAGAAACAGACATTTATTCGGAGGGAAGAATGAAAAAAGTGTTCAATATGATATTCATCCTTATTCTACTTATCAGTTCCGCGAGCAGTATCGCGCGGGCTCAAACCCCAGATGGGAATAATCCGCAGGAGCTCACCTACTATTTCCGCCGAAGTTGGGGAGGAGAAGCGGACCAGATACAATATGCGACTGACATCGTGGTTGCTGATGACGGCAGCATATTTATCGCTCTTGACAAATTGGATCGGATATTAAAAATTTCGACAGAGGACAATACCTTTACAACTTTTGGAAAACCGGGTTATGGCGAGAGCGAAATCTCCTCACCAACGGGACTCGCGTTGTCCGCAGACGGCAGAGTTTATGTTACCAACAGAGGAACCCGCGTCTCTATATTTACAGTGGATGGGGGATATCTGAACTCATGGGGAATTGCCGGAACAGGACCTGGCGAATTTCTTAATGCCGGAGGCATTACTATTGACCGGAATGGTGTTGTATACGTAGCTGACAGAGGTAATAATCGGATTCAAAAATTCGATTTAGAGGGAAATTACATCGGGGAAATCAAGCACAACCCCGATTATCCGAACCGATTAAATGGACCAGTCGACGTGGTCGTTGACGATGCTGGCAATGTCTTTATCGCAGATGGAAGTGGATTCAATATCGAAAAGTATTCCTCCAGTGGGGAATTTATTACAGAATGGATGTGGGGAAACCTGGTTAGTTTAGATCTCGACGGAGAGGGCAATCTGTATGTTATGGATACATTTAATCATACGATATCTAAGTACACAGATTCCGGTCAATACATTAGCAGTTGGGGGTTCGAAGCTTTCAGGAAAACTTATGGTGGAGGCATTGATTTTAAAGATGGCTATATTTATCTGGCGTATTCGGGGAATCACTCCGTACTTAAATTAAATCTGGATGGGTCTCAACATTACAGATGGGGTCCCACTTCACCTTCACCTACAAAGTTCAGCGCTATCAGCGGAATTACTGTTGACAATGCCAATCGAATAATTGTTACTGATGATTTTGACGACAGAATTCAAGTGTTTAATTCAGATGGAACCCTTCAGCGAGTTGTTACCCATATTAATCAACAGAATGGTGAATTATTCTCGCCAAGTGATGTCGCTGTTGATACTGATGGAAACTACTATATCTCTGACCCCCAGAATGACCAAATATTTGTTTTTTCTCCGAATTGGGACTTCATCAGGCAATGGGGCACAAGTGGATATGAAGAAGGACAATTGTTTAGCCCAATGAGCCTCACGGTCGATGCATCAAAGATGGTTTATGTCGCAGATAATTATCGAAGTTGTATTCTTAAATTCAACGAGTTTGGTGTGTTTTTAACCGAATGGTGCAATGACACCGGTGATATTAGCGACATGAGGCACCCATACGATATAACATCAGATAATCAGGGTTTAATTTATGTGGTGGATTATTTTTCGAAATATGTTTTCAAATTTTCGAGTGAAGGCACGCTGATCTCAAAGTTTATGCCTTCACCTTCTTCAGGGCAACTTCATGGCATTGTTGTTGATGATAATGGAAATATTATTGTCAGCGATTGGGGTTATAGCAGTGTTAGAGTCCTTGATCCAACCGGACTGATCTTAGCTACATTCGGTGGGTACGGTTCAGAACCAGGGAAGCTTCGAAATCCAGATGGTGTTACCTTGGGACAAGATGGTCAGATAATTGTTGCTGATGATGAGAACCTCCGAGTGGCTGTATTTTCTCCGTCCATCCCTGATAACGACCCTGATTCTGGTCTTGTGCAAAATGGAATGATTGAGAGACAGTTGACAGAGTGGTCCAATGGCGGAGATATCAGTAGTAACCCGGTAAGTATTTCAGCAGACAGCATGCAAGGTGATTATTCGATGCTCTTAGGAGTTCCAGTCCCACAGGTTGAACAAGGTCAATCTGCTTCATGGGCATACACAAATTTCTATATAGATCCAACGTGGACACGTCCGGTTCTGAATTTTAATTACAAGCTCCATGTCAACGATAATATGCACTATTCCGACTTCATCGTAACAATACAAAATGGTGTCGGCGACAGGACCGAGAGAGTTGTACTACGAGACGGATACCAACCCTGCACCGGCAATTATGCTCCCAAAGCGGGCAGAGACCTGGGATGGCGGAATGGCAGCTATGATCTTTCTGCTTACAAAGGGCAACATATCCGCGTCCTCTTCTCCAATCGGAATCTCTGGCCAATATCGCTTGGGATTTGGACCAATGTGGATAACATCCGTGTATTGGATGCCGGTCCCTTACCCCCGGCCGCGGGACCTTATACGGTGAACTTACCCCTGATCAACTATCAAAGATGTGATATTCCGGATTACACATTACATGGTGGGGTTGAACGCCCAGAGTTTGATTACAAATGATGAATGGATCAAAAGTTTCGAGTTGGATTACCCACTTCTCATAGGAGGAAAGTTGAGACTAGCAATCGGTGAACTGAATTAGCTTAGCTTGTATCTATCCATCATTAAACAGCCCGATTACGGGCTGTTTTTAATCAGATCCGGTTTTGGTTTCTCCAGCGTTTTCCGCGCTTGTACATTCCCCGCAGGCTTGCGGATGATAAAATAGAAGCCAGGAGGTCTCATGCAGGCTGCGCTTACACTTCTGCCAGAGCCTTATTACTCCAAGGTCTGCTATCTCTGGGATTTGCTTGACCACCGGTTCGGCTTGCATTACGTCAACGTCACGCCCTTCCCGCATTTCACCTGGCAGCTCGGCGAGAGTTATCAGGAAGCGGAGCTGCTTCCACTGCTGCACCGCTTCATGCTGTCCCAAAAGCCTTTTGAAGTCACCACTCAGGGTTTGGCTCACTTCCCGGGCGAGGCGCCGGTCCTTTTCATCGAAATCCATAATCCGCCTGCCTTAAGAAAACTGCATTCGGCGCTCTGGGAGCTGTTGACGCCCCTCACGGCGGAGCCTTCGCTCCTCTATTCGCCCAAGACCTGGTAGCCGCATATCACGCTGGCAAGCAAAGACCTAAGTTGGGAGATGTTGGATGAAGTAAAGGCGTTCCTCCAAGCGGAGGACTTGAACTGGCGTTTCAGCGCAGACAATCTGGCGATCGCCTTTCAGAACGCGGAGGGTAAGACCCAGGTCGGGCACATCTTCCGATTTGGCAAAGGGCTGACGGAATCCTTCGATTTCGGCAGCGCGGATTTCTGACCGTTTCTCAGTTCCCCGACAGATTTTGTAGAGGAAGGATGGAGAATGGAGGGGAGCTTCCCCCCCCCTCAATTTCAGCCTAAAAGAGCGACTCGTGCGGGTGCTTTTCATCCAGCTTTGCCAGCCCATAAGAGGCTGCCGCGCCGGCAAAAAACAAGAGCGCGCAAGTGATGATGACGCCGAAGCCCCTGACGCCCGAAGGGATGATGGCGGCGGTTGAGCCGATGACGATCCCGATGATGATATGGTACATCAGGGCATGGTGTTTGCGGAAGAGCCAGCTTACCAGTCTGGCGAAGATGAAAATCACCAGCACGACCCCCAGGATGAGCGGCAGTATCACGCCGAGGTTGAGATTCTTGATGCCGTTAGCCATCGGCTGGTAGAGCCCGAGGTAGAGCAAAAAGTTTGAGGGGCTCATCCCAGGCACAACTAGCCCAAGCCCGGTCAGGGCGCCGCTGAGCACCCAGCCCCAGAAGCTGGGTTCCATTGTGACAGAACGAATGCTTTCCATCCAGGTCATAAAGAAGTAAATCCCTGCGGCGAAGGCTGCCAGCAGTAGCCAATGCCAATTATTGCGTCCCTGCTCCCCGGCGGTTTTAAGCAGCGAGGGGATGGTTCCGGCGATGAAGCCGATGAAAAGCCAGGTAAATTGGGCGGCGAAGTGGCTGAAGGCGTAATCAATCACCGCCGAGAAGGCGATCACGCCGATGACGCCGCCAATACCAACGGGCAGGAAGAAGCGCAGGTTGGGGAGGAACTTTTTCCGGATGTCCGCCAACCAGCGGACGAGGGGTTCGTAAATGCCAAATACCACCA
>Ga0255341_1001499_pt1 | contig 32721 bp, 25 predicted proteins | sample wastewater_treat_8_FD_192418 | JGI IMG/M metagenome (GOLD analysis project Ga0255341, IMG submission 192418) | Wastewater microbial communities from Lulu Island WWTP, Vancouver, Canada - plant12 | ecosystem: Engineered > WWTP > Wastewater > Unclassified | place: Canada: Vancouver, British... | reverse complement strand
CCTTTTCTGGATTGCATACAAGATAAATCACCGACCCAGAAAGCGTTTCGGCTATTTGACTCCATATCAAAAATTATTATTAATTTTAAAAAACAAAAAAGTTGCATTTGTAACTTGAATTCAGCTCATAATTCAAACAAAAAAAATAAAATTTACTAACCTAAACATTTGTATTATGGCAATTGTAAAAGTATGGCTGGATGAAAGCGAGAGCGAATGTATCTCGTGTGGCAACTGTGCAGATGCTGCCCCGGAAGTATTTGAAGTTCCCGACAAGATGGTAGTAAAACCCGGAGTGGATTTTTCAAAATACGAAGATGAGATTAAGGAAGCAGCAGATATTTGCCCAACAGAAGTAATTAAATACGAAGAAAATTAACCTAAAAACCAAAATCAGTTTTATATGAAAACTAAAAGACTTTGGGCAGCCTTTATTGGTGTGCTTGTAATTAGTTTTGGAGTTATTGGCTATTACGGATATGAAATTTATCGCGAAAAGCCACCGATTCCGGAAAAAGTAGTAAGCGTTGATGGTACGGTAATCTTTACTAAAGAAGATATTATGACCGGCCAGAATGTATGGCAGTCTATTGGTGGTCAGCAGGTTGGAACAGTATGGGGACATGGTGCTTATGTTGCTCCTGATTGGTCTGCCGACTGGCTCCACAAGGAAGCCATGTATATTTTAAATTTATGGGCTAACGAAGAGTATGGAGTAAGTTATGATGAATTAGACCCCGAAATTCAGGCAGGTCTGAATGTGAGAATTCAGAAAGAATTGCGTACAAACACTTACGATGCAGGCAATGGAACTCTTGTTGTGTCCGAAGAAAGAGCCAAAGCGATTGCTGAAATTTCCAAGTATTACGAAGGTCTTTTCATGAACGATCCAAGTAAAGCTGACGAAAGAGTTGCTTACGCCATTCCTGAAAATTCCATTAAAGACATTGACAGAATGCACAAAATGAATGCATTCTTTTTCTGGGCTCAATGGGCTTGTGTAACCGAAAGACCCGGAAAAGATGTTTCATACACAAACAACTGGCCTTCGGATAAACTTGTAGGAAATACTCCTTCTTCAACTCTGCATTTCTGGACAGGCTTAAGCATTTTGCTGCTTTTGGCAGGTATAGGTCTTTTGGCATTTTATCATGCAAGAAGTAAATCGGAAGAAATTGATAAAGAAAAACTACCAAAAACAAATCCTCTGTTGGCTAAATCTCCAACTCCGTCAATGAAAGCGACCTTAAAGTATCTGTGGGTTGTAGTGGGCTTAATTTTAGTGCAAATTCTAACAGGTGCCATTACCGCTCACTACGGAGTTGAAGGTGGCGGATTCTTCGGCTTAAATTTGGATTTATTCCTTCCTTATGCAATTTCCAGAACATGGCACGTTCAACTGGCAATTTTCTGGATAGCAACATCATGGCTGGCAGCAGGATTGTATTTTGCCCCTGCCATATCAGGACATGAACCTAAATTCCAAAGACTTGGAGTAAACTTCTTGTTTATATCGCTGCTGGTTATTGTTATAGGCTCTTTAATCGGAGAATGGATGGGCGTAATGCAGAAATTAGGCTTGGACGTTAACTTCTGGTTCGGGCATCAGGGCTATGAGTATGTTGAATTAGGCAGATTCTGGCAATCGTTTTTATTTGTTGGTTTGATATTATGGTTAATCTTAATGATCAGACCAATGTTGCCGGCACTTAAACAAAATACGGAAAACCGACAACTGCTTATAATGTATGTGATAGCCGCTGTTGCAATTGCTTTATTCTACGGTGCAGGTTTAATGTGGGGACAACATTCTCACCTGTCTGTTGTTGAATACTGGAGATGGTGGGTGGTTCACCTGTGGGTTGAAGGCTTCTTTGAAGTATTTGCCACTGTTGTGGTTGCATTCCTTTTTGTTCAGATGGGGCTGTTAAATGTAAAATATGCAACTACTGCTTCGCTTTTTGCCACGATAATATTCCTTACAGGCGGAATTATTGGAACTTTCCACCACTTATACTTTGCAGGTACCCCAACAGCCGTTCTTGCTTTAGGTGCCAGTTTTAGCGCCTTAGAGGTTGTGCCTCTTGTATTAGTTGGTTTTGAGGCATGGAATAATCTTAAACTGAGCAGGGCAACCGAATGGGTCAAAGAGTATAAATGGCCAATATATTTCTTAATTGCTGTAGCATTCTGGAATATGGTAGGTGCCGGATTATTTGGATTTATGATTAATCCGCCTTCTGCACTTTATTATATGCAAGGACTTAACACAACTCCTGTTCACGGACACACGGCGTTGTTTGGTGTGTATGGAATGCTGGGAATAGGTTTGATGCTTTTTGTAATTAAAGGAATAAGAAATAAATATCCATGGAAAACAAAAGCGCTTAAAATATCATTCTGGACTATTAATATCGGACTAATGTTAATGGTTCTGATAAGCTTGTTGCCGGTGGGTGTAATGCAGGTAATTGCAAGTATTAAACACGGAATGTGGTATGCCCGTTCAGCCGAATTTATGCAGGATCCCACATTGCAAATGCTTAGATGGCTTAGATTGGTCGGTGACGTAATTTTTGCCGTTGGCGCACTTGCTCTTGCATGGTTTATTGCCGGACTTGAATTTGGCTGGTCTTACAAGAAATCAAAAACAGAATAAATAAATTCTGAAATCAATATAAATGGCTGTTGATTGTTATCAATGGCCATTTTTTTATGGTAATGGTGCGGGCGGTTTGTTGATTCTTATCAAATAATTTCATTTGCCCATAACCTTTCTAAAAACACTTGCCAAGGCAAAATAAGGATGTCGCCCATAAGTCGAGGAAGGGGGTCATTGCTGACAATGATTTTCTTTTTCACTTCATATTCTTCTGCGAATGCTTTCAATCCTTTCAGATGTTCATTTTTAGCGCGATCTGACGATTTTACTTCTATAGCAACTTCATGGTCGCCAAGGATAAAATCGACTTCGATATTTGAGGTTGTACGCCAGTAGCAAATATCGTATTCTTTATTGGAATAGCGACTATGTGCATAAATTTCTTGATAAATTAAATGTTCGAAAGCCTTGCCAAAAAGTTCAGTTTTCGGTTCTATTTTACCTCTGTTTAGCAGATAGTTGGCTATTCCGACATCAAAAAGATAAAATTTGGGTGCAAGTATAACTCTTCGCTTCGGTTTTTTTTGAAATGATGGCAAAAAACGTCCGATCAAAGTATCTTGTAAAATCTGAAAATACTCTCTTATGGTTGTAGCACTGACTCCGCAGTCGGAAGCAATGTTGGAATAATTTACCATTTCTCCATTTGTAAATGCCGCTGATTCCAAAAAACGTGAAAATATTTCCACATTTCTGATTTTAGCTTCCGTTACAATCTCGTCTCGCAGATAATTTCCAATATATGAAGCAATTAATTTTTTAGGACTTGTAGAATCATAATGTCGCGGTAAGAGACCGTTATTAATGGATCGGATTAAGTCGAAATCGGGAATTTCAGGATAAACGAGCGGATATAATTCATAACGTAAAGCTCTGCCTCCCAAAAGATTTGCACCAGAACGAATAATTTTTCGTGGACTTGAACCGCTTAAAATAAATCGTATGTTGTGATTCACAATTAACCACTGAACTTCGTTAAGCAAATTCGGCAATCTTTGAATTTCGTCTATTATCACAGGGGTTTTCTCCATATTTGCTAAAACTGTTTCACGCAGACTGTCAGGGTTTTTTGCTAAATCATTATAAATTCCTGAAAGTAGTAAATCGAAAGTTAGAGCATTTGGATACAATGTTTTAAGCAATGTGCTTTTTCCTGTTTGTCGTGCACCCCAAAAGAAAACACTTTCATTTTCCGCACTTATGAGCGATTGCTTTCTGTTGTACACAATTCGCATTTATTAATTTTATAATTACATGATAATTCAAACCTATACTTTGAATTATCATGATATTTGAAAGTATAGTTTTGCAAAAAAATAAAAGATTTAAAACTGAAACAAATATTTTCACCAAAATTTAACTATCATGCATGTATCTTGGTTTTTGATTTCTATAGACACGTTTTTATATGCTTGAAAGTTTTAAGAGGGGGGCGCATAATGCAAGGCAGCTTGCCGCAGTGGCGGATTTTTGCCTATAAACCTCAATCGAAAAACGAACTTTCAATTTTCCGAAAATGTTCAATCGAAGATGTTTACCCGCTATTGTGGCAAACTGCTTGTTAAGTGCAGGCTGATTTTTATAATTTCACAAGTTCGTAATTAGTATTTCGCCCACCACCTTCTTCTTGTTGCAATATCCCTTTTTCAATTAAGCCTTTAATGTCTCGTATAGCTGTATCTTGCGAACATTTGCAGATTTTTGCCCATTTTGAAGATTGCAGTTTTCCGATAAAATCGCCATCAAGCATTTTGTTGAGCATTAATTTTTGCCGGTCATTTATAATAGTTTTTGCGTGTTCGTTCCAAAATTTCGCTTTCTGCAATACACTTTGTAAAATTTTATCGGAAGCGGTCAAAGCATTTTTCAGGCAGTTTAAAAACCATTCAAGCCAAATCGTAATATCACTATTTTCAGTAGTATGCTGGGATTTTTCAAGTGCGAGATAATATTTTTTTCGTTCTTTTAAAATTTGCGCCGACATGCTATAAAAACGATATTTACTCTCGTCGCTACGAGCTAAAAGCATATCGCTGATTGTTCGTGCAATTCGTCCATTACCATCGTCAAATGGGTGGATTGTAACAAACCATAAATGAGCAATCGCAGCTTTTATTACGCTATCAAGTTGTTTGTTTTCACTATTTACCCAATTTATAAACTTGTCCATTTCGGGTTTTACATTATTTTCTGCAACTGCTTCATAATGCACTTTTTCATGCCCGAAACCTCCCGAGATTACTTGCATTACACCTTTTCGATAACAAGCAACATTTATTTTGTAATTTCCACTGTAACCAGTTGGAAACAGCGCAGCGTGCCAGCCAAATAATCGTTCTTCTGTTAGCGGACTTTCATATCTTTGTGTTGCATCGAGCATCATTTCTACAATTCCGTCAATGTTTCGGGCTGATTCCACTAGTCCCACCACTTCAAGTCCAAGTCGGCGAGCAATAGACGAACGAACTTGTTTTTTGCTCAATTTTTCACCTTCAATTTCAGACGATTTCAATATATCGAGCGTAATGTTTTCAAGCGTTGCTTCTGCTTGATAGTCAAATCCGAGAGAAGTCATTTTGCCAAGAAGTCGTCCTTGCAGGTTACGAACATGTGCCAATAAAACGCTGATTCTATTATCATCCCAAGTGAAATCTGTCCAATTTTTGCGTTGATAAATATATTTTGCCATATCTTAAATTTCTATATTCAATTTCAAAATACAAATATATAAATTTGCGTAGAAAAAGTGCAATATTCTACGCAAATAATGCGTAGAATACTATAATTTTTCTACACATTATTTTTTATAGACTTTATTGTATTTAGTGTTTTTGAATCTTTGAGGGTTTGTGTTTTTAAGTATGCACTTAACGGTTCCGTGGTTGGGCACGCTGGGGGCGTTAGCTGCAGCGTCCTTATCTCACATTAAACTTTTACTAAGGTACAAAAAACTTTCCTATCAGCCAATCAGCCCCAGTGGGCTTAACCACGTGTTACCGCCAGTGCATTAATCATCTTTTAGTTAAAAGTTCAAATAACGGTTGGTTTATATAGTAATTCCCTGTCCCTAACTTTTCCTTTCTTAACAATCCATCATCTGAAAGCTTATTTAAATAATTAGCTGCCGTAATTCTTGAAACATTTAAATCCCTTACGATGAATTCAATTTTTGTGTAAGGATGTTTAAATAAATTGTTTAATAAGTCTTGACTATAAAATTTATAGTTATTTCTAAGGGTATGCTTAAATTGCAACATCAAATCTCGTATTTGAATAATTAGCGCTATTGTTTCCTTTGAGGTTATTTCGACTCCATTAATCATAAATAGTAACCATTCCTCCCAATTATTACTTTCTCTCACCTCTTGGAGTAATCTGTAATAGTCAGATTTGTACCTGATTATGTAGTTGCTTAGGTATAATATTGGGAGATTTTGAAGCCCTTGAATAATGAGATACAAAATGTTAATAATCCTTCCTGTTCTTCCATTGCCATCATAAAACGGATGAATGCTTTCAAATTGATAGTGTATTATAGCCATTTTTACAAGAGGGTCATAATCACATATTTCGTTTTCGTTGATAAACCTTTCAAGATTAGTCATCAATCTCTTTATTTCTTCATAATCTTGAGGAGGAGTGTAAATGGTTTCACCTGTCATGGAACTTTTTAAAGCAGTTCCGGGCAATTTTCTAAAACCAGCTTTATTATTTTCAAGTTCTTCTTGGATTTCAAGAATTACCTTATTAGTCAAAATTCCATTTTTCTTAATTAACTCAAATCCCTTTTTTAGTGCGGAGATATAATTCTGTACTTCCTTAGCATTTAATGAATTAAAGTTATATAGATTTAGTTCTGATTTATATAAGTCATCATGTGTAGTTATTATGTTTTCAATGGCAGAACTATCTTTGGCTTCTTGCAGTCCAAGTGTGTTTAAAAGAATAGTTTGATTGGGAATTGTTGACGCAATTCCCTTAAGTTCAGCCAAAGAAGCATGTGCAGATGGTAACGACTTTAGTACTTTTTTAGTCTCAATATCAACTTTCAATGGTAATTCAGCTAATTTCCAATCTTTAATTTTCATTGTGTAAAGATTTTGATATTTTTTTTACAAATATACACCCTTTTGTAAAGAAAATCGAAATATCTTATCTGAATATGTTTCCTTTGCATAAAAATCTCGACTTTATTATCATTTCGTGATATCTAAGTGCATTGGCCGTAACGTATTATTTACGAACAAATATAAAACATTCGCATATGCAAAATACATTTATTTTAAAACATGAGTTTAACTTGCATAAACACAGAATATTAAGGAGTAAAATATTTTTAAAAAATTGCATATACGAATGTTTTGTTTACTTTTTTTATCAAGAAAAAAAGTAAACCCCGCCCGGCTCAAGGGCACAAAAAGCATTAAAAAGTTTAATTGAGAATTTTCCCATAAAATATGATTTTATAATTAAATTTATTTTGATTTTGCTCTATCAATAAAAGCTGATAACTTTGCTTATGCAATATTCTTTTCATTAATCGTTATTTTACTGATGAGATTATTTATTCGATTTTTTATTTTCCTTTTGATTGTTGTTGCCGGCACCGATTTGCTTGCGCAAAAGCAAAAAGCTGTTGATATTCAAACGCCATCCACCGACAGTTTGATGCTGGCTGCCAATATTATGTATAACGGTAAAACCGACATGGCCAAATATGAGGCAAATGATAAGTTTATCAGGTTGTTGAAAAAGGATTTGAGAGAAGAAAATTCATTTGATTTTGTTTATGACAGCATCCGCATACTTTCCGTTATTTATCCAAATGACAAGAAGTTTAAAGCTTTCACATGGAATTTGCCTCTGGATAATTACAAGAATGAAATTTTTGGGTTGTTCATGGTGTTTTCCGAAAAGTCACGTAATTATAAAATAATTGAATTGCGCGATGTTTCAAACGAGATAATCAATCCCGAAAAAGAGATATTGAAAAATGGCTTGTGGTATGGCGCAGTTTATTATCAGTTGATTGAAAAAAAAGTTGATGGCAAAAAAGTTTACACCATTATAGGATGGCACCCCACAAATGGCTTGTATCAGCAAAAGATTATCGATGTCATTACATTTGACCGTAACGACGAGCCGGTTTTCGGGAGATTAATGTTCAGAGGAAAGGGGTTTTCTGGCAACAAAAGGATAATATTTCGTTACTCCGATAAAATAGCCATGAAATTGCGTTTTGAAAAAGCTGAATATAATATTGCAATAAAGAAAGAGCGAACCAAATACAACAAGCGCATAAACAAAACCAATCAGGAGCGACTTAAGCCTGAGAAAAAGAAAACCATAATTAAAGCCAAATCCGAAGAGATGATAGTATTTGACATACTGTTTCCGGTTAAGCCCGAATTAGAAGGACAGTATCAGTATTATTACCCGATTTCGGACAAAGGCAATGGGTTTTATTTTGATGATGGCAAATGGGTTCATCGTTATGTGAAAGCCGATGAAGATTCGGTAACTACAAAGTCATTGAAAAATGGCTTATTGCCTAATTAGCATAAAATGCGGTCTACAATATTTTTTTAATTATCTCCCTGGAACCAAGTCCTTCGGCTTCGGCTTTGTAATTCTTAACAATTCTGTGTTGTAATACATTTTCCGAAACTGCCTGCACATCTTCGATATCGGGTGAATATTTGCCATTAAGCAAGGCATGGCATTTAGCCCCAAGGATAAGATATTGAGATGAACGGGGCCCTGCACCCCAGGCAATATATTGCGTTGCAAAATCCGAAGCTGATGCAGTATTTGGGCGCGTGTTTGCCGTCAGGTTTACGGCGTATTTTAAAATATTGTCGTTTACCGGAACCCTGCGCACAAGATTCTGAAACATTATCAATTCCTCTTGTGAAGTAATAATGTTTGCTTCGGGCATTTTTTCTACAGTCGTTCGTTTAACAACCTCGATTTCCTCTTCCATTGTTGGGTAATCCAGCCAGATACTAAACATAAATCTGTCAAGCTGTGCTTCGGGCAGGGGATATGTACCTTCCTGCTCAATTGGGTTTTGTGTAGCCAAAACAAAAAATGGATCAGGGAGTTTATGTGTTATGCCTGCTACCGACACTTCGCGTTCTTGCATGGCTTCGAGCAATGCCGATTGTGTTTTTGGCGGGGTACGGTTAATTTCATCTGCCAGGACGATATGAGCAAAAACGGGGCCCTTTATATATCTGAATTGCCGGTCTTCGCCCAAAATTTCGGTTCCCAGAATATCGCTTGGCATCAGGTCGGGTGTAAACTGAATACGGGAAAATGACAGTCCCAGTGTTTTTGCAATTGTTGTTATCATAAGTGTTTTTGCCAATCCGGGCACACCAATCAGCAAAGCATGTCCTTTACATAAAATACTAATCAATATTTTATCAACAACATCATTTTGCCCAACAATTACTTTACTAACCTCGGTTTTCAGCTGACTGTAAAGAGATTTTAATCCCTCGGTAGCTTCTACATCATTGGCATAACTTTTCATATTCAATCCCATTTATATTTAAAAATGCAACCGGCGAAGTCATCAAAAATTTTAACGTAGGTTGCGTTTTTCTTCGATGCAATCCATTTATCTAATGCCTGGCGTTTTTTTGCTTCAAGCGCATATTGAGTTATAAGGTTATAATCTTCGGTTAATGTAGCTTTATGTGGGACGCTACGACTTTTAAGATATAAAATTCTATAACCCTCTTTACCGTCTTCGGTTTGAAACAGTACAGGTTTGCTTATGCTGCCCGGCTCCAATTTATCTATTGTAAAAAATATGGATGCATCAATTTCGGCAGATTTGAATTTTGTGCTTCCACTATAAGGGTTAATTAAAATACCGCCGCTATTTTTATAGCCATCAGGATTATATTTGTCGGCAGCGTTGGCAAATGTTATTTTACCTGATACAATTTGATTGTAAATAGTGTCTAATTTTAATTTCCCTGCATAAAGATCGGTAGGCGATGTTTTTACCATTAATAAAATATGCCGTACATTAATATAATCACCTCTTCGGCTTATAAGCTGCAATACGTGATACCCTGCAGGAGATTCGACTACTTCTGATACATCACCCGGGTTTTTTAACAAAAATGCGGCTCCTTCAAATTCGGGATACATTTGTCCGCGGCTGAACATGCCAAGTTCTCCTCCGTTTTTTGCACTACCAGGGTCTTCGCTGTATAGCCTGGCCAGCGCCTCGAAATTTTCACCTTTCAAAATGCGGTTTCGGAGGTCGGAGATTTTTTGATAAACAACCTGCTTGTCGGCTGCAGAGGGTTCACCTATAAAAACTATCTGACCTATTTCCATTTCGGATTCAACAAAAGGTATGCTGTCAGGACTAAGCTTTTTGAAATACCTTTCAACTTCGGCAGGAGAAATACTGACGTTTTCAGTTATTTTATTTTGCATTTGTTGCACTAACAACTGATTCTTTATCAAGTCTTTAAACTCATCTTTGATTTCGGGTATTGTTTTGTTATAATATTTTTCAAGTGCCTCAGGGCTGCCCAATTGCTGGATAAAGTATCTGAGGCGGCGGTCTATTTCGCCTTCCACCTGTGAGTCAGAAACAACTAAGGAATCATTTTCGGCTTGGGTAAGAAGCATTTTTTGAAGCAAAAGTTCCTCCAGAACATTGCACTTAAGTTCGTCTGTTGGCTTTTCGCCTTGCATGATTAGTTGCCAATACTGGGTTTCGACATCGGAAAGCATTATAATTTTGTCGCCAACAATAGCCACAATTTTATCTATTGTTTCGCCTGCAGGCTGGGCAAAAATTAGCAGAGGCAATGCTATGGTAGTAAATATTTGCAGAAAAAAATGTTTCATCGGCTTAATTAATATAGAGCGTTACTTTTTTATCCTTCAACGCATTTTCGTATAATTTATTACGATAATCATTGATAAGCGTATTTTTTTTGCGGACAATTAAAATAGATTTAATATTATCACGTACCAATACTAAAGGGGCAGGGCTGTCGGTAAGCATATGTCCTTTAAAACGTATCAGATAAATTATCGAATCGTTTGATGTTTCATAAAAGCTTGTTGATTTCAAAAAATCGGACTGATTATCAACATTAATTGGTATTTCTTTCAATATGTCATTAAAATACAACCACACATTATCCTCAATGAAATAATTTAATGCCTTATTTCTTGCAAAAGCCAATAGTTCTGTCCGATCAGAAGGATTATCAGATTTTACGAGAGTTCTGATTTTTGCAATATCGGGCTCAGATTTTTTAAGTTTGAGATATAGGAGCTTAACAATATTTTCTTTTAACAGGAATTCGCCCGAATGTTCGTTGTAATATTTATTTATTTCTTCTTCGCTTACGATTATCTTTGATGAATCGGACACTAATTTTTCTTCCATTGACGAAATTATCATAAGCTTGCGCGAATTCTCAATTTGCTTATCTATTTTGAGCATTTCGTCTTCGCTCAGATTCGACTTTGCATCAAGATACATTAGCTGGTCGATAATCCAGCGTTGAGTTGCATTTTTCAGATATTCCAGACTGTCTTCGGGCGATAAGTTTTTTGGCATATCTATATCCGATAGAAACAGTTGTTCTTTATCTATTTTAGCCAATAAAACATCGTTTGATTTTTTTGAACCGCATGAAACAAGCATTAACAAAAATATCCAAACAACAAAAACAGTACGAAATCTAAAAACTATCATTTAGAATAAATACTTTTTAATACATTTTCATCAACCTGCCATGTGTATTTTGAACGAAGTTCTGTTATCCACTGCTGTTCAAGATAGTTCTGGTATTCGGCGGTAACCAGTCCTTTTACTTCATTAAGTGGTTTTGGCTCAGGGTCTAAAAGATTAATAATATAAACCAATTTTGAGCCATTGGTTTCGGGATAAACCGAATAATGGTTCTTTGTCCATGTTGTTTTATCAATCAAAGGATTTGCGCCTTGTTCCACTTTTAAAATTTGATACGTAATGGCCGGTATGCTATCCTTGTTAATCATAGAGCATATTTTCTCCGGCGTATATCCTTTTTTAGGAGCTTTTTTCAATATTTTCTGAAGAGTTTTAAATGTGTTTTCGTCTTTATAGGAATATATTGCAGCTTCAACGCGTGGACCGTATTTATAGTTTTCTTTTATTGTTTCGTAAAATGTTTTTAGTCCTGAAGTATCTTTCACAGCCTTTGACCATACGTTTTTGTCCATTAAATCAAATAACAGAATGCCGTCGCGATATTCTTTCATAAGCGTTCTGAATTCGATATATTTATCTTCAAGACGTGAATTCTCATACTCAATAATCATGTCTTCGCAATATTGGTTAAAAATGGTTTTAACAAAAGTATAGATGTCATCACCTTTTTTTATCTGTGATTGCTTGTGAATAAGATAATCTACAAAATCGTTTTGAGTATAAGATTTGTCGGCAATTGTGCAAACGGCTTTTGTTAATGATGTATTTTGGGGTAATATCCAGTTTGCAGTATAAATGCTGTCAGTAATGAGAGGAACAATTTCTTTTAATGCTTTTTCGTTAGAAACAAATTTATATTCTTTTTTAAGTTTATCAACAAGTTTGTCTCTTGCAATAAATGAGCGCTTGTCGCGACCTATCTGTGCTTTTAGTGAGCTCTTGTTTTCATCGAATGTCCCTATTGGTTTGCGGTCAATTAACTTTATAATATGCCAGCCATAGTCGGTTAATACCGGTTTAGATACATCATCGGGGTTCATGTCGTATAATGGAATAATGAAGTCCGGAGCCATTCTGAAGCTTCCAAACCATGGCAGAATACCACCTTTTGAAGCAGTGCCTTTATCATCGGAATATTCTTTAGCAACAGATTCAAAGCTTTCTCCATTTTTAATGCGATTGTATGCCTCGTCTATTCTGTTTTTGATAGAATCCGGCTTTTCGGGGTTTGCCTGAATAAGAATATGCGCAGCCTGAACTCTTCCTAAAGCGTTTCTTCTGTCGGTAACCTTAATCAAATGATACCCTACAGGAGTTCTTACAGGCATGCTGATTTCTCCTACTTTAAGATTATATGCTGCCGTTTCAAATTCGTAATAAAGATTTAAAACGCTAAAATAGCCCAAATCACCGCTGTTTCCTTTAATAAGAGACTTGCCATCGCCTCCGATACGGTCTTTTGCACTTTCATCTTCCGAATATCTGCGGGCTATATCATCAAATTTTCCGCCATTGATGATTTTTTTTCTAATCTCCATTATTTTGTTATAGGCTTTTAAAGTATCGGCAGGAGAAGCATTGGGAGACACTTTAACAAGAATATGAGATGCCCTGATGTCAATTTTTTGTCTGTCGTAAGCTTCGCTTAATAATTGGTCGGTAACTTCGCGATTTGAGAGATAGGGCTGTGCAAGTTGTCTGCGATATCCGGCCAATTCGTTTTTAAAAGATATTGATGTATCCAGTTGCAGAGCTTCGGCTTCTTTAACTTTTAGTTTATAATTAATAAAAAGCTCTAAATATTCATTTATATTTTCATTATTCAAGGGCTCTTCTTTAATGTTGTTTTTATTATAAACCGCCAGAAATTCAGAGCGTGTTACTTTTTCATTTCCTATTGTTAGAAGTACGGGGTCGTTTTGTTGTGCAACAGAGCTGAATGCAACGGCAATAAAAAATGTTAAAAATAATACGGGTTTCATACAATTAAAATTTTTAAAAAGTTCAAAACAAATTATCTGCTGTAGTTTGGTGCCTCCTGACTGATAATGACGTCATGCGGATGACTTTCTATTATACCGGCGTTTGTTATTCTTACAAATTGGGCATTTTGCAGTGCAGAAATATTTTTAGCGCCGCAGTATCCCATTCCTGCACGCAATCCGCCAATAAGCTGATGAATAACTTCGCTTAATGTGCCTTTGTATGGCAATCGGCCTACGATGCCTTCGGGAACAAGTTTTTTAATATCATCTTCAGCATCCTGGAAATAACGGTCCTTTGAACCTTGCTGCATTGCCTCGATACTTCCCATGCCGCGATAGGTTTTAAATTTTCTTCCTTCAAAAATTATGGTTTCGCCCGGGCTTTCTTCTACGCCTGCAAACAGCGAACCTGCCATAACTGAATGTGCTCCCGCTGCTATAGCCTTTGTAATATCGCCCGTATATCTTATTCCGCCGTCAGCAATTAAAGGAATAGATGTTTTTTTAAGAGCCTGAGCGACATTATATACAGCGGTTAATTGTGGCACACCGACACCTGCAATAACGCGGGTAGTACAAATTGAGCCCGGTCCTATACCGACCTTAACGGCATCAACTTCGAGTTTTGCCAAAGCCAATGCTGCTTCAGCCGTTGCAATATTGCCAACTATAAGGTCAATATTGGTGAATTTTTTTCTTATGGTTTTAACCATGTTCAAAACGCCTTGAGAATGACCATGGGCAGTGTCTATTACTATTGCATCTGCTCCTGCTTCAACCAAAGCACTGATTCTTTCTATAGTGTTTGATGCAATGCCGACTGCAGCTGCAACGCGCAGGCGCCCGAGTTTGTCTTTACAGGCATTTGGTCTGGCTTTTATCTTAATAATGTCCTTATAAGTTATAAGACCAATTAGTTTATAGTTTTTGTCAACAACAGGCAGTTTTTCAATTTTATATTTCTGAAGAATTTCTTCGGCTTTTTCGAAAGTGGTAAACTCGCGCACTGTAACGAGATTTTCGTGTGTCATTACAGAACCTATGGATTTTGAAAGTTTTTTTTCAAACCGCAAATCGCGATTGGTAACAATACCCACTAATTTATGATTTGAATCAACAACCGGAATTCCGCCAATTTTATTTTCTTTCATCATGGCCAAAGCATCGCCGACCGTTTTGTTTTTGGTAATTGTTACCGGATTTATTATCATTCCGTTTTCAGCTCGCTTCACTTTGGTAACCTCTATGGCCTGCTGCTCAATGGTCATGTTTTTGTGAATTACGCCAATACCGCCTTCTTGTGCCATTGCTATTGCCATGGCAGATTCCGTAACAGTGTCCATCGCAGCTGAAACAAACGGAACATTAATTTGAATATTGCGCGTAAAATTCGAAATTAGATTTGTTTCGCGCGGTAAAACTTCGCTGTAGGCCGGGACTAACAGAACATCGTCGTATGTTAAACCTTCGGGCAGAAATTTTTGGTCTTTATGACTCATAATATTTTCTTTGTGCAAAAATAAAAAATTTTATTGCTTTACATGGTAGCTTATTTAAGTATATTTATACAAAATATAAAAGTGAGTTTAAGTATATGAAATAAGCTATTTCCCACGACCTTGAAATACTATGAGCACGGTATAAATTAATATTTTAAAATCCATGGCAAGCGATATGTTTTCAATGTATAGAATATCGTATTTTAATCGTTCTATCATTTGTTCAACATTTTCGGCATATCCGTATTTAACCTGACCCCAGCTGGTAATGCCGGGTTTAACTTTATGTAAAAGTTTATAGTAAGGTGCCTTTTGCACAATTTGATCTATAAAGAATTTTCGTTCGGGGCGTGGCCCGACAATCGACATGTTCCCGAGCAATACGTTGTAAAACTGCGGCAATTCGTCAAGTCGGTATTTTCGCATAAAGCGACCAAAGGGAGTTATGCGTTTGTCTGCCTTGTTGGATAATGCTGGCCCGTTTATTTCGGCATTAACGTACATCGAGCGAAATTTGTGCATTATAAAAGGCTTGCCATTTAATCCGACACGTTCCTGACTGTACACTATGGGACCTTTGGAACCGAATTTTACTATTGCTGCAGTGATAATATAAACAGGCGATAGTATAGTCATTATTAAAACTGAAATCACAATATCAAACAGCCTTTTTACAATGCGCTGCCAATGAGGCATCAATTCACGCGAAACATAAATAAGCGGTGTGTGAAAAATAGAATTCATTTTAACACTTCCTGCCAGAATATTTTTATAATCGGCAATGATTTTTATATCAATCGAAGTGTCGTCCAAAAGACTTAATATTTCGGTAATAACCTTGTGTTCTGACGGTTCAACTGCTATAATAACCTCTTCGATATCATGATTCTTTACGATTTGCTCAAGCTCATTCAATGAGCCTAACCTTGGCATAAACTTGGAAAGTTTGTCGTTTGAACTTTCCAGAACAGGTATATAGCCAATAAAAATATTACCCGCACTTTGTGGCTGATTTGATATTTCATCAAAAATACGAACAGCATTGCCATTGTTTCCGATAATCAAAGTATTGAATCCCCAGATACCTTTGTGTATTTTACGTGCTGTGGCTGTTGTAATAAGAAATCTACCCGTAAAAGTTAGTAAAAAATGGGTTGAAAACAGAAAAATATAGCTTTGATAATAATTTGCTATGGATTTAACCTCGTCATCAAGTATTAAAACAAAAAATATTACGGTAACACCAATAATTGTTTGGGCAGCTGTTTGCCCAAGCTCACGCAGACGCGACCTGCGAAATATGTTACGGTAAAATCCTGCAATGAAATAAAATACCAACCAGGACAAAGGGATTATTAAAACGCCCCGATAAAAGTTGGAATCAGAAGATACAGAGCTCCATAATTCCTCAATCTGCATACCGCTTTGAAATTTTCTGAACGAAAACAATGCTATCCATGCTATTGCTGCGCTAAAAAGATCGCAAACAACATATCGGATTGTTTGTCTTGTTCTGTTCAACTTCATTTGGCATGAATTAATTTGACATTATCTAAATATGCTCTTGCTTCACTCATCCCATTTGGTAAAACCATTCTGAAAAAGAAATAAAAGCTGTTGGCATTATACTCTCTTGAAACAACCGGAGTTAAATTTACATAAGCCTTTTTCCATGTGGTTGTTTCATTAAAAACTACTATGGGGTGATATACCAAATAGCCATTGGTGTTAGAAATAACTCCAACAATCAGTGGGGCATCAGTTTTAAAATTCATCTCCAAAAACACGTAAGCACCCGATTGTGGCAGCACATAAGACATGTTTGATCTTACATCTATAGTGTCGTGTTTTGTATCAACAGCCATTAATCCGCTAAATGCACCCTCAAACACATCCGACGGATCCGAAGTGCGTAGCATCACTGTGTCGCTGAACGAGGTGCTGTTTATTGTCATACCTGCATCTTCGAATCCTTCAATGACTTTAAAATCCAGATTGTCATTATATTTAGATGAAGGCTGTATAAATGTAACCGAGTCTTTTGTCAGATTAATGGTGGTTTCCCATGGTTTAACAAACGGATACATTGCGCGGGTATTGGAAATGCCGTTTAATTTGATTCCCGGATAAATTTTAATGTTATGCTTTCCGTCTTTTAGTATTGGAAAAGTTAAAGGCAATTCAAAAGCGCCTATTTTTTCATCATCAACAAAAACCCATGCATCAACAAAATTTTGATTATTGCTACCCTCTATAGAGGATGTTGAAAATGAAACAGAATCAATTTTAATAAACGAAGGGATTTCTTCGGAAGGATTTATCCAATTGCACGAAGATGCAATCAGAGCAATAACGACAAGAGATGTAAAAAATAACTTCATGATGCAATGTTCCCTCAGAAACGACAAAAATGCCGGATTAGTATATAGGTTGAAAAATTTTATGAAAAAAAGTAAAGAGACTCGTCAATTTGCTCCATAACTTTATATGCAACCTCCAAAGCTGTGTAGCCATCAAGAATGCCTACGGGTGTTGGCTCGTTTTTTACGATTGAATCATGAAATTTGACGAGTTCCATTTTTATGGCATTGGAGGGTTCGATTTGTGGATTTTCTATGTGAATTTGTTTTTTGGCAGAGCCATTGCCCGGATCAATTACCATGGCAAAAGGAGATAAATTGTCTTCGTTTTCCACATCGCTCATACGTATTATCTCGGTTTTTTTATCCAAAAAGTCAACACTTATATATGCGTCTTTTTGAAAAATCCGGCTTTTTCGCATGTTTTTCAGTGAAATCCGGCTGGCTGTTAAATTGGCAACGGCACCATTGTCAAATTCTATACGTGCGTTTGCTATATCGGGAGTATTGCTGACGACGGGAACGCCGCTGGCACTCACCTTTCTGACGTTCGATTTAACTATGCTAAGCACAATGTCAATATCGTGTATCATCAAGTCCAGAACAACCGGAACATCGGTGCCGCGCGGATTGAATTGCGCCAGCCTATGTGTTTCGATGAACACAGGTTTGTTTATAAAAGACTGTGCCGCCAGAAATGCAGGATTGAATCTTTCTACATGACCGACCTGAATTTTAACATTCGCCTCGCGACTGAGATTAACCAATGCGGAGGCTTCGCTTAAAGTTGTCACAATCGGTTTTTCAATAAAAACATGTTTGAAATTCCGTAATGCGAATGCAGCACTTTCGTAATGCGCAATAGTTGGAGTTACTATATCAACTGCATCAACTGAGTTGATAAGTTCGTCACGTGATTCAAAATATTTTATTCCAAATTCATTTTCAACGGATTTTGCTATATCGGCATCAATGTCGTAAAAACCCACCAGTTCAAAAATATCAAGCTCTTTTAAACATTTAATATGTATTTTACCAAGATGTCCGGCTCCAAGTACTCCGATGCGCAACATAGCAATTGATTTTATTAATATTTAGCAAAAGTAGATATAAAAAAATTAGAATTTTAGTAATTTTGTTTAACTTTTAACACATCATTTGTTAATTTCTTGATTTGTGATTAATTTTAAAGGGAAATTGCTCGAAGATAATTACCGCCACAAAGGGTTGCGCAAAAAACTGGTTGCTGAGTTGGAACAAAAAGGCATTACTGACCGACGCATATTGGATGCCATTGGCAAAATACCAAGGCATTATTTTATGGACAGCAGCTTTGTTGAATTTGCTTATGTTGACAAAGCTTTTCCTATCGGCGAAGACCAAACGATAAGCCAGCCATATACTGTTGCTTTTCAAAGTCAACTACTGCAAATAAAACCATTGATGAAGGTTCTTGAAATCGGAACGGGTTCGGGATATCAGGCAATTGTATTGATGGAACTCGGAGCAAAAGTGTTTTCTATAGAAAGAGTTAAGGCGCTATATGATAAAACAAAGGAATTTTTACCTGCAATTGGCTATAAGCCCAAGCTCTTTTATGGCGATGGTTATAAAGGATTACCTACTTATGCGCCTTTTGACCGAATAATTGTTACGGCAGCTGCTCCTTTTGTTCCCGAAGCTCTTTTGAAGCAACTTAAAACAGGAGGAATTCTGGTAATACCTGTTGGTGATTCTGCGGGTGTACAAACCATGAAGACTTTTACCCGAACCGACGAAGAATCTTTTATAGAAGAAAATCATGGTCTTTTCCGTTTTGTGCCAATGGTTGAAAATAAACGAAAATAGAAACTTCAACAAAGCCCATGTAATTACATATCAATACTTATTTAAAAGTATTTATTTAAAATTAATTTTAAATAAAACATTTTATTTGTAAAGACATTATATTTGTAAAAAATATTCAACATGAAAAAATTTTTTATCCTCATTGCTGTTTTAATGCCATTTTATTCATTCTCTCAAATTACTCTGGGAGCCGGAGATTTTCCCTCTGCGGGAGACTCCTATGTGGTTAGCATTATGAATGATTTAGGCTCCTTTGATTTTGCTGCTACAGGCGAAGGATATGTCTGGGATTTTTCTGGTTTAGTACCTCAGCTTCAGGATACAGTAAAATTTATTTCGGCTTCAAGCACCTCATTGCCAATTACTTATATTGGAGCTTTTAATAATTTTCTAACAGACCCAGAACATGATGCCGATGTGGCCAATTATCAGTCTTTCGATATTCCTGTTCCTATGGTTAGCATAGAGGATTATTATGCATTTTATAAGATTCAGACAGATGCTTTTATTCAGGTGGGTGTTGGAATAAAAATTAATTCGGCTCCACTTCCCGTACTTTATAATCCTACTGATACAATTATTACCTTTCCGGTTTCCTATGGAAATATGGATACTTGTTATTCGGCTTTCAACACCAATATTCCAACCATCGGATATTTCGGAGAGCAAAGAACGCGATATAATTTTGTTGACGGATGGGGCACTGTTACAACTCCTTATGGCACATTTAGTGCTTTAAGAATACAAAGCTACAGCGAAATTCACGATTCATTACATTACGAACAGGTTGGCATGAGTATGCCTATTGACCGTACCGAAACAGAATACAAATGGTATGCAAAAAATTATTCGATACCTATTCTCAATGTTGTTGTTCGCGAAGGCATGAATTCCACGGCTACGGTAACTTATATTGATTCCATACGTCATCTGTCTTTAAATGAATATAAAGTATCAGACCTAAATATATATCCAAATCCATCAACAGACCATTTTTATATTGATGTTAATGAGAACTTCTTCCCGTTAGACCTGAATATTTGTGATATGACAGGGCGTACAATAATGAGGTCAGAAATTCACAATAATAAAATTGATGTTTCGCAACTTCCAAAAGGTATTTATTTCTTATCTGTTACGGGTACAAGATTACATGCATCCACACGCATAATAATTCAATAACCTTATATTGCCTGTCTGAAATTATAGGGGCAAGTGTTGTTCTTAATTTAGTTTTAAGTTTTGTCAAAAATCATCAAACAGCCTGCCGTCACTGGTCGGGCGCTTTTTGCCTAAATGATTATATGCCAAGGGAGTTACTTCCCGCCCGCGCGGCGTACGCATTAAATATCCCTGCTGAATCAGAAATGGCTCATAAACCTCCTCGATGGTACCTGCGTCTTCGCCAACTGCAGTAGCTATGGTGGTAAGGCCTACCGGACCGCCTTTAAATTTACCGATTATGGTTTCCAAAATTCGGATATCCATTTCGTCTAAACCGTTTTTGTCAATATTTAGTGCACTTAAAGCATATTCGGTAATAGGTAAATCTATATTTCCGTCACCTTTAATTTGTGCAAAATCACGGACACGGCGCAAAAGTAAGTTGGCAATACGTGGTGTTCCGCGGCTACGACGCGCAATTTCGGCCGAAGCCTTATCGTCAATGCTGATTTTCAGGATACCGGCAGAGCGGATAATGATACGCTGCATAGTATCTGTATCGTAATAATCGAGGCGTGAATTAATGCCAAAGCGAGACCTGAGCGGTGCTGTTAAAAGTCCGCTACGTGTGGTGGCACCTATAAGGGTAAAAGGATTTATCTTTATTTGAACACTGCGCGCATTAGGCCCGGTTTCAATCATTATGTCAATTCTAAAGTCTTCCATGGCAGAATAGAGATATTCTTCCACCACTGTGCTTAATCTGTGAATTTCATCAATAAAAAGAACATCATTAGGCTCTAAAGAAGTTAATAATCCAGCCAAATCTCCGGGCTTTTCAATTACAGGTCCGCTGGTGATTTTAATATTGACTCCCATTTCGTTGGCCAGAATATGAGACAAAGTTGTTTTGCCAAGCCCGGGCGGTCCGTGCAAAAGAGTGTGATCCAGAGCTTCACCTCGTTGTTTGGCGGCACGAACAAAAACTATTAAATTGTCAACAACTTGTTTTTGACCCATGAATTCATGAAAATCCCCGGGACGCAAGGCGCTTTCAATCTCACGTTCGGTTTGAGTCATGGCACTCCCTTTCGGGTCAAGATTAGGATTAATTTCGCTCATGTTGCAAAGTTAATGAATTACAATATATGTATTGCAATTATTAAAAATCTAAAATGCCTTAAAAAAAGAGTTCGCTTTTAAAGCGAACTCAAAGGTTTAAAAAAAGCACCGAAAAGATTATATATAGGGTTACGGGATTGTTGATATAAAGTTAACTTATTAACATACCTGTTTTCAACATACCTTAAGTTATTGGATAGGAATTATAAGTTTTCGGTAATATTAGTCTTTTTAAAAATGAAATCTCGAACGCAATAAATTGTTTTTATGATTAAACAAACAGCTTTGTATATGTTTTACAGGCGTTTGTATGATTTGATTTCCCGTATAATTATTTTTATTTACTTTTGAAAAAACTTATTTATTATGAAATTAATTGCCCGTTACGTTTTTGCTTTTGTTTTGTTTTCGCTTTTTGTTTTGCCCTCTCATTCTCAAAAACAAATTGCCTTAACCGACATTTGGGTTAACTATGTATTTTATCCAAAATCTGTATATGACATACAGAATTATCCTGTTGGTCAGAGTTATACGGTAAAGGAGAGCAATAACATTAATTTGTATAATTATAAAACAGGAAAAAAAGAAAAGACCATTATCGGACTTGATAATCCAAAATTAAGCGAAATTGGCAGCATTGACGAATATTCGTTTAATTCCGACGCCTCGCTTTTGTTGATAGGAAGCGATATAGAAGGCATATACAGGCATAGCGTAAAAGGCAATTATTACGTTTATAATTTTAAAACCGAAAAGCTGATAAAAATTCCCGGAGACGGAAATGTGCGTTTACCCGATTTCAGTCCTGATGGCAAAAAAGTAGCCTATGTAAGAGATAATAACATTTATGTTCTTGATATGGCATCGGAAAAAGAAACAGCCATTTCTACAGACGGCGAATGGAACAAGATAATTTATGGTACAATGGACTGGGTTTATGAAGAAGAATTTAGCATAACAAAGGGATTTGAATGGTCGCCTGACAGCAAATACATTGCTTATTTCAGGATGGATGAATCTGATGTGAAAGAATTTACATTAACATATTATGGTAAATTATATCCGACAGAATATAAATATAAATATCCAAAAGCGGGAGAGGATAATTCTTTGGTTGATATTTATGTGTATGATGTGTCTGCCAACAAATCTGTTAAAATGGATGCGGGGGAGGAAACCGACCAATATATTCCACGCATTTATTGGACTTATCAACCCGGAAAAGTTGTGCTGCTTCGTTTAAACAGATTGCAGAACCATCTGGATCTTTTGCTTGCTGATGCTGCTACAGGTTCATCAAAAGTGTTGTTGGCCGAAGACAATGAATATTATGTAGATATTACCGATAATACTAAATTCCTTAAAGATGGCAGCGGTTTTATTTTTACATCAGAAAAAAATGGCTATAATCACATATATTATTATGGCATGGATGGTAGTTTAAAAAAGCAACTTACTGACGGGAACTGGGACGTTGCAGAAATTTCTGCCATTGACGAAGCAAATAAAATAGTTTATTACATTTCTTACGAAGATGGCCCGATGAACAAGATTTTATATTCGGTTACATTCGACGGAGTCAAGAAAAAAATATCGGCAAATCTTGGCAGCCACCAGGTTACGTTTAGCAGCGATTATGCATATTATATCGACAATTGGTCGGATGCAAACACGGCTCCGAAATATTCCATCAATAACAATAAAGGCAAAGAATTGGTAGTATTGGAAGATAATTCGGTGCTAAATGCAAAGATGAAAGAATATAATTTTACAAAAAAGGAATTCTTTTCTTTTAAAACATCAGATAACGTAGAATTGAACGGATGGATGATTAAGCCTGCCAACATGGAAAAGGGTAAAAAATACCCCGTATTCATGTATATGTATGGCGGACCCGGTGCCAATACCGTTGAAAACAGCTTCGGATATTTCGATTTTGCGTGGTTTCAGATGCTGGCACAAAAAGGCTACATCGTTGTTTCGGTTGACAATAGGGGAACAGGCGGACGTGGCGAACAATTTAAAAAATGCACCTATTTGCAGCTTGGCAAATATGAAGTAGCTGACCAGATTGAAGTAGCTAAATATCTGGGAACACTTGATTATGTTGACAAAGCCCGCATTGGTGTGTTTGGATGGAGCTTTGGCGGATATTTGTCAACATTGTGTATGACTAAAGGCAATGAATATTTTAAAGCGGGTATTGCTGTTGCCCCTGTAACAAACTGGCGCTATTACGACAATATTTATACCGAACGTTTCATGCGTACACCACAGGAAAATGCCGACGGTTATGATAATAATTCGCCGATTAACTTTGTGAAAAAATTAAAAGGCAAATATTTGCTTGTTCATGGCACCACCGACGACAATGTTCATGTTCAGAACAGCATGGATCTGATTACGGCTTTAGTTAATGCCAACAGAGATTTCGACATGTTTTTATATCCGAACAAGAACCATGGCATTTATGGCGGTTTTACAAGATATCATCTGTATAACAAGATGACTAATTTCATTCTTGAGAATCTCTAAGCAATTGCTTTAGCGCAATGCGTGTAATAAATCAGGCAAAATATTCATTTGCCAATAGGATTGTTTAATGTGTTTTTATGATAAGGCTATAATTTAGTCCTGAAAATCTGTCCATCAGCATTTTGAATTTTCACAATCACAAGCTGCTGTGGAATGTGGATGGTAGTCGGACTATTGGAAATTATTTTGTTCAGAATTAATTTACCCGTTATATCATATACGCTAATAACAGCTTCTTTATTTAGACCTTCGACGTACAAGACATCATCGAGGCGGTAAACCTGAGGTTTAAAATTATCAGGATTACTTATATTGGCATTAAGCGGATAAATTTCCAGATCAAAATCGTAAACCAAACCTTCGTAAACCGGAGCATCAGCATGCGGATGGTTGTACCATGCATTATTGTAAACCACGCGTATTCTGCCGCTTGATTCTTGTGTTATATCCGGAGCTTGAAAATTAAAGATTACATCCATCGATTCCATATTTCCGCCAATATCGTTTAATGGTGGTTGATTTCCAATTCTTGGCAGAGAAGTCTCATAAATGTAATCTCCGTTCATGTCGGCGTAAGCATATACGCAGGTATAGCGCAAATCCTGCAAAACAACACTTTCATTATAGCTGCCAAGTGAAAACGCCTTCAGATTTATTGAAAAATCAGCGCCCGATTCCACCTTGATTTTTTCATCCACAACTGTGAAGTATTCGTCAGGCTTGCTGCTGTAATTAATTTCATAAGGATCAATGGTACCGGTGGCAGTTATATTTTCAACATAAGTGTTTTCGAAAAAGTTACTGTCGAAATCATTAGTCCCCGACCATAATGGTACATTATAATCTTCCAATTGCAATTCATAAATTTTCACCCAGTCAACTTCCATTTCGAAAGGGAGATGAGAATCAGTTACAGGTCCTCCCCAGCTACCGTTGCAGGACGAGTTAAGAATCAGGTAGAATTCGTGATCATAAGGCCATTGCCATTGAACAGCAGGGTCTAAGCGGGGGTAAGTTAAATTTGTCACCCCGTTTACAAGAAAAACCAATCTGTCAGGATACCATTCCAGGCTGTATGTGTTAAACTGGTTTTTATTGTAAGTTGCGGTGGTATGGTCGTTAGGAATTTTGTTTCCCAAACCGTTGGGTGGATTGGTAGCATAATAAGAATGAATGGTGTGATAAATATAATTGTCAAAATTCAGATGCTCCATAATATCAATTTCGCCCGACCTTGGCCAGCCACCATAGGTTGCCTGTTTTGGCATCATCCAGATTGCCGGAAACGAACCCTGCCCCTCAGGAAGTTTGGCTCTGACTTCAACTTTACCATAACGTATTCCAACCTTACCTTTGGTTTGGACGCCTCCAGTTAAATATGGTACATTATCGGTTGTTTGGTCAAGATTTTTAATAGATCTCAGAAAAAGCTTGCCTTCTTTTACCTCAACTGTTTCAGGGTTGTTGGACACCAGATATTTTGCCCAGTCCACACTCGTTCTACTACAATATGACCAGTATGTACTATCGGGGGCTCCTTCTACGTCAAAATTCTCTTCGAAAATTAGATTAAACTGACCTTTTAATTCCAATGAAAAAAAGAAAAACGCTGAAAATAAAAACAAAAAAGCAGGTAGTGAAGATTTTTTCATACTAAATGTTTTTAATTTAAAGTTAAGTTCCCAATCAATTTTTTCAATTTTTTAGTAAACATTAGCGTCACCTGCAAACATAATATATCCCTGATATATTAGACATTGCCTAACAAATATAATAATTTATTTACCGAGTTTGATGATTAAACATCATAAAAAAAGCCGGATATTCACCGGCTTTATATGTATTTGTTTTAATAATTAGTTACTGCTATAATTGCTTATATCTTCCTGGTCTGTATGCATAATATAGTGAGCAGCGGCAATGTTTTGTGAGCGACCGAAGCGTACAAAAATATCGGCTGACTTTGCAAACATATCATTCATGTTGGCATCGTGAACCAAAAGATAGCCTGCAATTGTGTTTCCGGCCATTTCAACTAAACGGCGTGCATGGAAGTCAAGCAGTTCGGCATGATTTATTTCTTTCACTTTGTCAACCGTTTTTACGTACTGATCCTGCATTTTTGCAAGGATATCAATCAGATATTGATATTCGGATTTCACCTTAATTTTGGCGCGTTCTTCCATCCAGCTTTGATATGTTCCATTAATCACGCCCTTAATTGCAGCCACAACCTGTAATTGAGATGTTCCCTCATAAATATTGGTAATTCTGGCATCGCGATAGTAGCGTTCCAGAGGATAATCTTTCATATAGCCCGAGCCACCTAAAATCTGAATTGCATCGTATGCTACCATATTGGCATATTCGGTCGAAAACAATTTGGTTAAAGGAGTCATCACATCTGCCCATTTGTTGTAATGTTTCATCTCATTACGTTCTTCGGGCGTCAAAGTTGAATGAAGGGCTTTGTGGGCATAGCCTTTATAAACGTCAACATACCGGCTTGTTTCGTAAAGCATTGTGCGTGAAGCGTCAACACGTGCGCGCATCATTGCAAGCATTTCATAAACGGGTGCAAATTCTATAATTGCTTTACCAAACTGCTCACGGTCTTTGGCATAAGATAATGCATCGCGATAAGCTGCCTCGCCGATTCCAACGGCTTGTGCCGATACACCGACACGTGCTGCATTCATAAGCGACATCACATATTTAAGCAGTCCCATTCGACGCTCGCCAACAAGTTGTGCGGGAGCATGTTTGAATACAAGTTCGCAGGTAGGTGAGCCTTTTATACCAAGTTTATTTTCGAGTCTGCGGACAATAACTTTACCATCGCGGCGGTCATAAACAAATAGCGAAAGACCGCGGGCGTCGGTTGTGCCTTCTTCGCTGCGTGCCAAAACTAGTGCAACATCGGCATCGCCATTGGTAATAAAACGCTTTACTCCATCAAGATACCAGCAATTATCTTTTTCGCTCCATGTTGCTTTTAACTGAACAGCCTGAAGGTCGCTTCCTGCGTCGGGTTCGGTTAAATCCATGGCGGCTGTGGCTCCAAAGTTGTTGAACATTGGCAGATATTTTTGCTTAATTTCCTCGCTGGCAAATTCGTTTAATGTTTCAGCACAATCCTGAAGTCCCCATATATTACTAAAACTTGCATCTGCACGCGAAATAATTTCGTTGCTCATTACAAAAGGCAGAATAGGGAAATTAAGTCCGTCGTATTTACGCGGGATAGATAATCCTACCAATTTTGCATCAGCCAAGGCTTTCATGTTCTGAGCCGTACCACGTGCATAAACAACGGCATTATTTTCAATATACGGACCTTCCAGATCAACGCTTTCGGCATTGGGTGCAATGATTTCGCCGGCAATTTCCCCAATAACTTCAAGAACCTTATCATAATTGTCCATTGCATCTTCAAAGTCCTGAGGAGCATAGTCGTATTCATCTTTATCCTTAAAATTATTTTCGCGGATATTCACTATTTTTTCCATCATGGGATTGAACAGATGGAATTGAAGGGCTTTATTATCGTTATAAAAATTTTCCATAATGACTTATTTGGAGTTAGACCTGTAATATTTAATCATTTTAGGAAGTATTTCAGCAATATCTCCTTTTATGACATAATCGGCTATTTGATTAATTGGTGCATTATCGTCCGTATTAATAGAAATAATTGTAGCAGATTCTGTCATACCTGCTCTGTGTTGAACAGCACCGGAAATGCCGCATGCAATATATAGTTTTGGGCGTACGGTAACACCGGTTTGGCCAATTTGACGCTCATGCTCAGCAAATCCTGCATCAACGGCAGCACGCGACGCACCAACTTCGCCACCAAGCACTTCGGCCAGATCAAACAAGAGTTTGAAATTCTCCTTGGAGCCTACTCCGTAACCGCCTGCTACGATGATATTTGCATTTTTGATGTTGATTTTTTGAGATTCTATGTGACGCTCAATAATTTCAACTGCAAATGTTTCGGGCGAAACGATTTTGTTTACATTTACTTTTTTAACTACAATATTTGAAGGAGTGGCAACTGTTTCTTTTTTCATTACGCCTTCGCGAACCGTAGCCATTTGTGGGCGGGTTTCGGGGTTAATGATAGTTGCAATAATGTTTCCGCCAAATGCAGGGCGTATTTGATAAAGAAGGTTTTTGTATTCTTTACCGGATTTAGTCTCGCTATGGTCGCCAATTTCCAGTGATGTGCAGTCAGCAGTTAATCCGCATTTTAATTCTGATGCAATACGCGGAGCCAGATCGCGGCCTATTGAAGTTGCGCCGAATAATGCAATTTCAGGTTTTTCTTGTCTGAAAAGTTCACAAACTATAGTAGCATGTGGCATATTAGTGTAAGGCGAAAGGCGTTTATCACTTGCCAGATGCAAAATGTCAACGCCATAAGGCTTCAGAAAGTCGGCAATTTTTTCATCAACATTGCCAATAACAATAGCTTCCAGTTTAACACCAAGGTCGTTTGCCAGTTTACGTCCTTTGGAACATAATTCCAGACTTACGTCGGCAATTGTGTTCTCCTCGGTCAATTCGCAATATATAAAAACGTTATTCACAGTATTTCTTTTTTAATTAACCAATAATATGAGCATCAATTAGGGTTTTCATCAGATGATTCATTTCTTCGTCGGAACCGGTCATTTTTAAAGATTCCTTAGCTGTGAAAACCACATTTTCAATCTTTTTAACTTTAGTGGGAGAACCGCTGAGGCCGAGCCATGCCGGATCGGCTTCTATGTCATCTACGCTCCATTCTTGAATATGCAGATAGGGGCATTTGTCAAATAATGTTGTATAATCAAGTGATTGCTCTTGAAGTTCAGTGCTGGTTTTTGCCCTTTTAAAGCGAATGAGATGCTTGGCATTTCGTGTACGGCAAGCCGGAGCTGAACCATGAACAGTAATTACGGCAGGATATGATGTTTTTACAATTTCCACTCCACGTTCTAAACGACGTTTAATGGTAATTGACGAGTTGTCAACAGCAACAATGTCTTCCGCATAGGTAATTTGTGGAAATTTTAGCTTTTCAGCTACCTGTGGACCTACCTGAGCTGTGTCACCATCAATGGCCTGACGGCCTGCAATAATCAGATTAACAGGAAATAGTTTGCGGATAGCCATAGATATGGCATAAGATGTTGCAAGCGTATCGCTGCCCGCAAAACGACGGTCGGTAATTAAAATACCCCTGTCGGCGCCACGAAACATACTTTCTCTTATTATATCGGCAGCACGGGGTGGACCCATGGTAACGATAACAACTTCGCAGTCGCTCATCTGATCTTTTATGCGAAGAGCCATTTCTAAAGCATTCAAATCTTCAGGATTGAATATTGCAGGCAGGGCCGCACGATTTACCGTGCCGTCGGCCTTCATGGCATCCTTACCAACATTTCGGGTATCGGGTACCTGCTTTGCCATTACTACAATTCGAAAACTCATGATATTGATATTTGTCAATTTTAGGACTGCAAAATTAATCATATTTACTATTATGAGTGTTAATATTAGTTAACCAAAAACTATTTTTATTAAAATTTATTTAACATTATAAGCAAGTTGCGGATTATCAATTAGATATAATTTACCGGTCAAGCATTTATTTATTTGAAAAGTCATTTTTTATTTCAAAAAAGCATTTTATATAAAAATTTTACAAGAATTAGTTTCTAATTAGGGCTGTATTAAGAATTTTTGTAAGTTTGAAGTCATATTCAAACCTTAATGTTTTATGAGAAAAAATGAACTCGTTTCTTGCGGAAATTCAGGCCCAAAAGTACGTTCCGATTGCCGAATAGAGATGCAAATTACCGAACAAGATGGGATTCAAATAGAGCTGAAAAGCAAGGTAAAAGTTTTATATGGCAATGATATTATTCGATTAACCAAGGAAATCTTAAGTTTTTATGGAATTGAAAACTGTAAGGTATCTATTGAAGATTCCGGTGCGATAACTCCGGTTTTGGCTGCCCGTCTTGAAGCAGCTATTAAACAACTGGTTGATACCGACAAAGAATATTTGCTCCCGATAATCGAGCAAAATATTTATGAAACCGAAAAGGAGCGCAATCGTGTTTCAAGGTTATATTTACCCGGTAATACACCTTCGATGTTTTTGAATGCCGGAATTCATCATCCTGATGGACTGATACTGGACATTGAAGATGCTGTTGCTCCGGATAAGAAATTCGAAGCTGCTTTTTTGGTACGTAATGCTTTGCGCAACATTAATTTTTATGGTGCCGAAAAAATGGTTCGTATAAATCAGATCCCACGTGGACTTGATGACTTAAAATTTATTGTAAACCATGGTGTAAATCTAATTCTTGTTCCAAAATGCGAAAGCGCAGAACAGATTCACATGGTTAATGAAAAAATTGCTGAAATAGCAACCGACAAAAACAGACCTATATGGTTAATGCCTATTATTGAAAGTGCTGATGGTATTCTTAAAGCTAAAGAAATTGCAACGGCTGCCGAAAATGTTGTTGCTCTTGCAATAGGACTTGAAGATTTTACCGCTGATATGGGTGTTCAGCGCACACGCGAAGGCAATGAGTCTTTAATGGCAAGAAATCTTCTGACTTTAGCCTGTAAATCGGCCGGAGTTCAGGCTATAGATTCAGTATTTAGTGATGTAGATGATATAGAAGGCTTGCAAAACACCATAAAAGTTTCTAAATCTTTAGGATTTGTAGGGATGGGCTGTATTCATCCGCGTCAGATAAGACCTATTCACGAATTTTATGGTCCGGATGAAGCGGAAATAACAAAAGCCAAAAAAATTGTATTAGCTTTTGACGAAGCCACGGCTAAAGGTCTTGGAGTTGTTTCGCTGGGTAGTAAAATGATTGACCCGCCTGTGGTTAAACGTGCGCTTCACACTATAGAAATGGCAATTAAGCTTGGAAAATTAGATAATAACTGGAAAGAACAAATGTTAACCGAAAATGCTTAGTTTATGAAAAAATGCGATAATTTTGTAATAAATGCTTTGGGACGTAAAGTACCTACTATTGTAAATGGTAAAGAGATGGTGCCTTTTAAAGGACTACGTCAGCATCGTCCAAGCGGAAATAAACATGCACCATATATTCCTACTTGCATTGACTATCCCGATGACGGAAACAAAGTAGTGTCGTCCTTAGCAGAAGCATTGCAGAAATGCGGCTTGAAAGACGGAATGACCATTAGCACTCATCATCATTTGCGCGACGGAGATTTGGTAAGTAATACAATTTTTGATATTGCGCACGATTTGGGCGTTAAAGATCTTGTATGGTTCCCATCGGCTTCTTTTCCCTGCAATGAGCCAATGATAAAATATCTTGAAGACGGCACGATTAATCGTATTGAAGGTTCAATGAATGGTCCTCTTGGTAAATTTACCACAAAGGGAGGCATGAAAGGTTGTGCCGTATTACGTTCGCATGGTGGCAGAGTACAGGCAATACAGGATGGGGAAGTGCATATTGACATTGCTGTTATTGCTGCTCCAATTGCCGACCCCTTTGGCAATGCAAATGCGCTGAGCGGAAAATCAGCATGCGGTATTTTGGGTTATGCTCTTGCCGATTATATGTATGCCGATAAAGTTATTATCGTTACCGACAATTTAATACCATTCCCGTGTATGCCAATGCAGGTGCAGGGAAATTATGTTGACTATGTTGTTGTTGTTGACCAGATTGGAATTCCTGAAAAAATAGTTTCGGGAACTACTCAGGTAACGCGCAGTCCCGACCGTTTATTATTGGCTGAATGGACTGCTCAGTTTTGCGATGAAGCCGGTTTGTTACGTGATGGATGCAGTATGCAGTCCGGAGCAGGAGGTACTTCGTTGGCTGTTGGAATTTACATGGAACAAAAATTGAGAGAACGTGGTCAAAAAGCGCGCTTTGCATTTGGCGGAAGCACCAAATACATGGTTCAGATGCTGGAAAACGGTTCATTGGATTATATTCTTGACGCACAGGCATTTGATCTTGAAGCCGTTCGTTCGGCAAGGGAAAATTCCAATCATATAGACTTGTCGGTATTTCAGGCATATAACTATCATAGCAAAGGCAATTATACCTCAATGACTGACATTATGATTTTGGGAGCCACCGAAATTGACGTAAATTTTAATGGCAATGTTGTAACACATTCCGATGGTTTATTGCTTCACGGAATTGGTGGCTGGCAAAACTGTTTGCATGCAAAAACCGTTATTATTCCAATACCATTATTCCGTGACCGCATTCCTGTTTTGGTTGATGAAGTTACAACAGTGTGCGGCCCCGGCGAAATGATAGATGTTATTGTAACGGAACGTGGAATTGCCATTAATCCTCGCCGCACCGACTTAATTGAAAAAATGAAAAACAGCAAATTGCCAATTAAAACAATTCAGGAATTAAAAGCAGAAGCCGAAGCAATTTGTGGTAAACCCGAAAAACCTAAGTTAAGTGATGAAGCTGTTGCAGTAATTAAATGGGTTGATGGAACAATAATTGATACTGTCTGGAAATTGGCAGATTAATTAAAATTGATTTTCTCACTTTATTATTGAAATATTTGATTAGAGTCCTGGAAATAGGGCTCTTTTCTTATTAAAATTTCAGATAAATTATAAGGCATAAAAACAAGGGAGTATTTCCTGACTTTATCACTTATTTTTCTCTTAACTCGCAGCATGTTGACTGTTAGTGTTTTGCAAATTTAGCGACACCATTTTGGGTGTCGCAAGAAAAAATCAGCTAAATTTGTAGAATGTATGTTC
>Ga0255341_1001497_pt1 | contig 32797 bp, 42 predicted proteins | sample wastewater_treat_8_FD_192418 | JGI IMG/M metagenome (GOLD analysis project Ga0255341, IMG submission 192418) | Wastewater microbial communities from Lulu Island WWTP, Vancouver, Canada - plant12 | ecosystem: Engineered > WWTP > Wastewater > Unclassified | place: Canada: Vancouver, British... | reverse complement strand
CGCGCAATCGCTCTGACCCCCTTGCCATAAACACGATGCCCTATCCGAATGTACTCATACTGGTCCATGTTGATCATCCCTCCTGTCCTCCGGTAACTCTGGTTGACTGTTCCGTCACCAGTTCCTGTTACCAGATGACTGTCTACGGTGGGGGATTTTTGGACCGTCACTTGCCCCTTAGCTGGGGGAATTTTAGGCTATCAAAATCAGCCTATTACCGGCCCGATGAAATTGCCCACATCTTCAGCATCAGCAAACGCACCATCTACCGCCTGATCCACTCCAAGAAGCTAACCGCCATCAGGGTTGGCAGATCCATAAGAGTCCCCAGGGAAGAGCTGCAGCGGCTTCAAAAAGGGCACAAAAAGTGTGTCAGTTTGTGACAGACGGCGACAGCCGTACCTTGCAACCAGGTGAAATCGAAAGGTATGTGGGTGCCACCACACAGGACGTTGAGTTAGGAAAGCGCTAACCCTTTTGGAGAAGGAGGCAACGATGGCTGCACAACGAAAAACATCCTTGGGCAAGGACGAGCTGGTGAGGGCGTTTGCCGAAAAAGCCCAAACAACCCTGGTCGAAGCGGGCAAGTTCGTCGGGGCCTTTCTCGAGGTCCTGATCAAGATCCTCGAAACCGGCGATCTGCATCTCGTCGGCTTTGGAGCGTTCCGACGGGTGTCGCGTCCGGAGCACCAGGGGCGGAACCCGAAGACGGGGGAAACGATCACCGTTCCGGCAAGCTCGACGGTGCGATTCAAGCCTTCCGCAGCCCTTCGCATGCGTGCGCAGAAGACGGCGGGGCAGAGGAGCACAGCCGGATCGGCACGTAAAGCGAAACAGGGCTCGAAGCAGGCTGCCAGGAAGCGTTAACCGAAACGGGTGAGGAGAGGATGAGCAACAGCGGGATTGTACTGAGCGAACGCCTGGAGAATGAGCTTTTTAGCCGCTGCATATTGGGCCAGGTAATCGGCCGGGTCCGTCCCGGGAAGCCTTGCTGTTGCTCATCTGACCTGGAACAGGGAGTAGAGAGATGAAAAAGGCGCTGCTGGTAGGCATCAACAACTATCCCGGCACCTCCAACGATCTCATGGGATGCGTGAACGACGTTCAGAACATGCAAAATCTCCTGGCTTCGATGTTCGGTTTTGCCACCCAAGACATCACCATGCTTGCCGACCGGGAGACCACCACGGCGAACATTCTCAAGGGGCTGGAAGCGCTGGTCGCGGGTGCCCGGCCTGGTGACCTGCTGGTTTTCCACTACTCCGGACACGGCTCCCAGGTCGCGGACCCCGAAGGCGACGAGCCTGATCAACTCGACGAGATCCTCTGTCCGTACGACCTGGACTGGAAAACCAAAATGATCCGGGACGACGATCTGAAGAGGATTTTCGAGCCATTGCCCCCCGGCGTTCATCTCGAAGTCTTTCTCGACTCCTGCCATTCCGGAACCGGCTTGAAAGCCCTACCCAGCCGCAACGGGAGCTACCGCAGGATCCGATTCATGGCGCCGCCGCAGGAACTGGATAAACCCTGCCCGGCATCTCCCGCTCGGGTAGCCGCCATCAGGCCGGCCAAGGTGCGCGTGCTCTGGGCAGCCTGTCGCTCCGACCAGTATGCAAGCGATGCACTCATCGACGGCCGTTACGGTGGGGCTTTCACCACCTATCTCTGCAATCTGGTTCGCGAGGGACAGGGCAGCAATACCCGAGCGGAACTCTCCAAGGGTCTTCGGAGCGGGCTGAAGAAAGCCGAGTTCAAGCAGACTCCTCAACTGGAGGGCAGCACCAAGCCAAGAAAGGCTCTCTTTCTCTCAATGTAATCTTCTTGGATAGAGAAGACCCGGGAAGCACTGACCATGAACCACAGCAAGAATATCGGAAGAGGCAAAGACAATGACAATCAATGGGCATAGCTGCTTCACCATTCACGAACTGAAGATTCTGGTTGTGTCGGCCGCGCTGGCCATCTTCGGAGGGTTTGCCAAGCTCTTCATGTCTTCGAAGAAGCTGACCTTCTATCAGTTTGTCTCCGGTTCCATCGTCTCGGGTTTCACCGGGGTCATGACCAGCTACCTCGTGAGGTGCACAGAGCTCTCTCCCTTTCTGCAGAGCTTCCTGATCGGTATGTCAGGCTTTACCGGTCCTGCAACCCTCGCCGCTTTCACCTCCATCTACGAGAAAAAGCTGGGTATCAAACCACATGCGGTCAAAGACGCGGCAAAACCCCAAATCTCGGACCTTGAAAAGCATTGACACGGGAACGCGGGGCAACGGTGATGGGGGATTCGAAGAGCGTGACTGCAAACATTTCCTCTCGTGCAGTGCCAATCTCTGCCCTCTTGATCCGGATCTTGATGAGCGCACCTGGTTCATCGGGGAAGCCGTCTGCAAGCGAAAGGATCTTGCCGGGCTCCCCATGGTCAAACGGCAGAATCAACTCAACAGGAAGCGGCCAGGGGAATACACGGGAAAACCGCTCCGGACTCCATGGCTCAGACGTTCCGCCCCGAGGAAGCGAGTCTTGTCCGAGGAGCACCGTGCGCAGCTCCGGGACCGAATGAACAAGTTGCGGAAAATTACCGGGTCTGCGGAGTCAGCCCCATCGGCCCCACCCTGACCCACCCACCCTCCGGGTTTACGTCTCCCAACCCCGATAATTTTAGCCCCTTTTCGCGCAGGGGAGTCCTCCTGGAGGTGTCCCGCAACCCGAAGGTGAGAAGGAGGGGACAGGTCGCCGCTCAACCCGTCTGGATGGTTCGACCATGAACGTCTGCTTTCTCCCGCTGGATCATCCGGTCCTACTCTTTGAAACGGCTCGCAAGAATCATCGGAAAGAATTCTCGAAATGCACCTGGATGGGCATCGAATGCAACGCCTGGCGCTGGCGCTACGGCCCCATGTGCGGACTTAACCCCATGCATCAGCTGAAGGAATGCCAATGGCAAGAACAGCGCGAAAAGCTGCTCAGGAAACAACGGTAGATTTGGACTCCCTTACCACCGAAGCAGTCTCTTTCATCCGCGAGCATGAGCCACCCGAAGGATACTTCGTGGCCTTTTCCGGCGGCAAGGACTCCATCGTCGCGCTCGAGCTGGTGCGTTTGGCCGAAGTCCGTCATCGTTCTTTCTACAACGTGGGCATCGAACCCCCCGAGGTTGCCCGGTTCATCAGACAGCATTATCCGGAGACAAAGTTCCTCTAGCCCAAACACAGCTTCTTCCAGATGGTGAAGCGAAAGTTCCCGCCCCTTCGGACCAAGCGCTGGTGCTGCGATTACTTGAGGAAGCTCCCATCGAGGCACATACCCCTGAAGCACCGGATCATGGGCATGAGGGCCGAAGAATCCAGGAAACGATCCGAACGGCCCCGGATCGATCTCAACAAACGTGAGCACACGCACATCTACAAGCCCATCTTCGACTGGCAGGAGTGGGCCGTTTGGGAGTTCATCGAATCACGCAAGCTTCCGTATCCGAGCCTCTACGATGAAGGCTGGAGCCGGGTGGGCTGCGTGATATGCCCCTTTATCTGTTCCCCAAACATGAAAATGGTGAACCGGAACAAGGCAAAATGGCCGGGAATGTACAAAGCCTTCGAGCACGCCGTGCGCAAATGGTTCCACACTAGGAAAGCGCAGGGCGCCAGATTCAGGGAAGAAACCGCCGAGGAATACCTGCAGAACTGGTACAAGGGAATTGGTTGACCGACCAAGGTCTTCCTGTTGCTCAAAGCGTCATTCGGCGATGCTGAATTGAATTTTCTCCAATTCTGTGCTACATTGTAGCTCACCTGGAGGAAATCTTATGGCGACTACAAATCCTGTGGTACGCGCTCGAATCGACAAGCGCATCAAGACGGAGGCCGAGGCCGTGCTCGCATCCATGGGGCTTACCGTCTCCGAGGCCTTCCGCATGATGATGGTCCGCATCGCCACCGAAAAGGCGCTGCCTTTTGAACCGCTGATCCCCAATGCGGAAACGATTGAAGCAATGAAGGCCGCCCGGCGGGGAAAGCTCACCAAGGTCGGACACCCCGATCACCTGCTTGAGAGTCTGAATGCGGACGATTAGGTACACCAGTTGCTTCAGGCGTGACTACAAGCGCGAGAAATCGGGACGGCACGGCAAGAAACTTGACGCCTTCCTGATGGAAATCATCAATCTGCTCGCAACCGATACGCCCCTAGCCCATCGCCACTTTGATCATCCTCTTTCCGGTGAATGGTCGGATCATCGCGACTGCCACATCAAGCCGGATCTTATTCTGATCTACCGGAAGCCGGATGATGATCATCTCGACCTGGTTCGTCTCGGCTCCCACAGTGAGCTTGGCCTCTAATCCCACCTCTTTTTGAATCGAGTAGGCTCCACAGGTGCAGGACACGCGCAAAGAATCAGCCAACGTCCCTCTTAGCGCCAGTACTGGACCCTAGAAGTCTCCTTCCCGCCGCCACCGCGATACTTGCCATTTGGGGGCGGGGGCGGCTTGCCACCACTATGCCGATGCTGGCTTTTCGAAAGGACCAATGAATTCAGAATCCTTGTTCGCTGAATCAGCCGAGTCACTGACAGGCGGAATCCGCCATCCGAAGCATCCAAAACCCAAGCATAAAAAGGAGAAACCATGGCGCCCGGTAGATTTCTTTTCAGATGCGACGATCCAGAGCTTCAGCACATCACCCTCTCTCTCGAGGTTGGCGTCTCCAGTTATCAGACGTATGAAGCGAGAGTATTTAAGATCATCGACGGCGACACCCTCCAGGTGCTCCTGTCCTCTCTCGATGTAGTCGATACGGTGCGATTCCTCGGCATCGACGCTCCGGAGACGGGCAGCGATGAGCACGCAAAACAGCATTGCCGATATCTTGGCGTCGACATGACCACCGTGGGGCAGTCTATTCCCTAATCTTTAGGTTAATGTACACTCTGGGTCTCAGGGTTGGAGAGATTACCCGGCTCTGCCATCAGGATGTGGACCGGGATCGGCGGCTGCTTGTGATTCGCGAGACCAAGTTCGGTAAGAGCCGCCTCGTGCCCTTCGGCCCTAAGGTGGGTGAGCACATCGAAGCCTACCTGACTCAGCGGATCACGTGGGGCAGCCCGATGATCCTCTCTTCGCATTCAGCAATGGCCATAAAGCACCTCTCTGGCCCGAGACTGTAAGCCAGACCTTTCATCACCTCCTGCCAAAGCTGGGCCTGCGTGCCAGCCCAGATACCGCTTCGCCCTGCCTGCACTGCCTTCGCCACTCCTTTGCGGTGCAGACCCTGCTCGGTTGGTACCGCTCCGGCATCGACCCAGGCAAACGCCTGCTGCATCTTTCCACATTCATGGGACACTGCGACCCTGCCTCCACAAGCTGGTATCTGACCATTACCGATGAGCTGCTTGCCGAGGCCAACCACAGGTTTGAACACCTGGTAGAGACCATCTCTCGTGAGGTGAGCGTATGAGCGCCAATCAGTTCGGATCCTTGGTGTATGCCTTCTTTGAAGATCAGCTCAAGTGTCAGAAAGGACTCCGCCAGGCCAGCGTTCGAAGCTACCGGGATGCCTTGCGGCTGTTCTTGCTGTTCGTATCCGAGGACAGCGGCCGCAAGCTTACTCGGCTGAGCCTGTCGGATCTTACCGCAGAGCGGGTCAGAGGCTTTCTCCGCTTCCTCGAGCAAAAGCGACATAATCGGGTCCGCACCCGCAACCACCGGCTGGCAGCCATCCGATCCTTCTTTGACTATCTGGCTGCACGAGAGCCCGGGATGTTGGCCGAGGCACAGAACGTGGCTGCCATTCCGGTCAAGCGTATGCCGCCCCCTCAGACCCTCTACCTGGAACACGATGAGATAAATGCCCTCTTTGCACGTCTGCCTTCATGCGGCCCCTTTGCTCTGCGCGATCATGCCCTGCTGCTCTTCCTCTACAACACCGGGGCACGAGTGCAGGAAGTAGCGGATCTGCTTGTGGGCCATCTGGACTTCAGTCCACAGCCTCGAGCCCGCCTTCACGGAAAGGGCGACAAGTGGCGGGTCTGTCCACTGTGGGCCAGGACCGCCTCCCTCCTTGAGCAACTCCTGGGAAAGCGGCCATTGCTGGAAGGCCCGGTCTTTGCCTCGCGAAGTGCGGCTCCGCTGACCCGCTTCGGGATCTACAAGATCGTTTGCCGCCATACCCTCCGAGTTCTTAAAAAAGGTGCCGACGGTCAGCCAAGAAGGATCTCTCCCCACATCTTTCGCCACACGACCGCCGTTCATCTCCTTGAGGCCGGGGTTGAGGTGAATGTTATCCGGGCCTGGCTGGGGCATGTCAGCCTGGACACAACCAATCGCTACGCAGAGATCAATTTCCGGATGAAGGCCGATGCCCTCATGGCCTGTGAACCGCCTTCCGGTGCTTCCCAGGTGTTCCCCCATAAACCTGTATGGCGGGATGATCCAAGCCTTCTCAAATGGCTCCAATCTCTATGAAAATTATGTTGCCCCGCACTCGAGATCCGCCCTGTGGCAAGAAGGCTAAAATGAGCCATGGCCACATATTGTAGTCGGGCACATAACTACGATAACCTGACCAGTGCCGTGGAAAAGGTGTTGAAGGGCAAGGATCGCCGGGAACAGGAGGCCTTCAGGAAGTTTCACAGTTACTACAATTTCACGGCTCGTTTCTGCAACACGGACAGCGGCCACGAAAAGGGTGGCGTGGAAGGATTGGTGGGTTTTGCGAGACGGAATTACATGGTGCCTATTCCGAGGGCACAGAGTCTTGAAGAGCTCAATGAAGAGATCCTGCTGAGTTGTCTCAAGTACGGTAGCGGCAGGCCGTCTAAAATGGATCAGGAGTTTTTACTCCATGATTTATGTCGATGTGGAATATGCGGGTCAAAAATGAGATCCGACTATGGAACCCGTCGTGTGGACGGCACCCGTTCCCGTCATTACGTCTGCTACTGGCACCGGGCAAGTCCCAAACTCCGTGAGATAAAGGGCCGTCAAAAATGCTCCTTACCTCTCATACCGGCTGAATTGTTGGAGTGGGAGGTCTTCTATGTTGAACTTATGCGGCAGCTTGGGATTGAACCTGAGCATTACGAACCTCTGCTCGATGGAAAACAGAAGTGGGACAGCAAAATAGAGGGCCTTGAAAAGACACTCGGCAACGTGAAAGCCAGCCTGAGAAGAAAAGAGATGGCTTTACGGAACCTGGACAGCTTACTTGAGCATGAAGGTTTTGAACAAGCCGCCTACTTCCAAAAGCGCAATGGTTTCCTCCTGGAGGTAAAATCACTCGACCAAAAACTGAAAGTTACCCAGAAGGACCTTGAAGAACTCCGGCAACGTAAAAGCGAAGAGGCCGAGTTCTCAAAGTTGATGTCAGGGACCGACCCCTTTAAGGCTCTGACCTACAAAATCATCAACCTGCCTTTTGTGGACAAATACCGGCTCCTCAGAGGTCTTGTCGATGGTCCGATTGTGGTCGGTCATTCCACATCCAATCCACAGGTTCAGCTTGATTCTGAAGATGGCATGATGAAGATTTTGGACGGCGTGGAAATGACCATTCGCCATAACCATACGTTGTTGTTGGAACTTCTACCTGAATAGATCATGTCGAAATCGTTGTGATGGTGGAAACCATAGGGGAGGGATCAGGCAGGGTATGGGAAAGGCAAGGCGGTTTATGCATCATCGTCGACATAGCCCCTGAAATGTTAAAGGGCTGAAGACACCCCTTGTTTCGCCTTGGAATTAGCATCACTTGTGTTACACTGATTCTGTGTAGCACAGGAGATCATTATGGGGAATCTCACCATCACGGTTGATGACGAGTCGTTGAAGAAGGCCCGCATACGAGCGCTTCAGGAGGGAACTTCAGTTAATGCGCTGCTGAGGGAGTTTCTGGACTCTTACTCCGGCGTTAGTCGGGAGCAGCGCGAAGCAACGAGCCGCATCGCCGGTTTATCCCGCGCATCCAAGTCCCGGCGCGGCGGGCTGAAGTGGACCCGCGATGAACTGCATGAGCGAGACTGATGCGCGTTTTTTTTGACACCAACGTTCTGGTCTATTTGTTCGATGCGGACAATGAGACCAAGAAGGCTATGGCTTGCTCCCGTTTCGAAGCGGAAGCATCATCGGCCGGCCGGGCGTTGATGAGTACGCAGGTGCTTCAGGAATTCTATGTGTCGGTAACGAGGAAGCTTTCAGTGCCTCTTGCACCGGAAACCGCGGAAGCGATTGTTCGTGACTTTTCTCTGTTGCCGATAGTAGCCATCGATACTGAGAAGATTCTGGCCGCTATCCACAGGAGTCGCATGCTGAGGCTTTCCTTTTGGGATACCCTCATCATTGAAGCAGCTCTGGTAGGCGGTGCGGACCGCTTGCTGACGGAAGATATGCAGCATGGGCAGATGATAGAAGGCCTACAGATCGAGAATCCCTTTTTGAGTATCCCCCAGAAGCTTCCCACATGATTTCAATCGTTGGGCGTCCCACGGGCAAATGACATGATCTTCATGATCAACGCCCTCACCAGATCCCCTCCCCGATGGTTTCAACCATAGAAGACCCCTTGGACAAGCACAGTTCCAGGATATTACAGTCCAATCGAACTGGAGTCTGGAGAGCACATAAACGCGAGATGTGATGCGCATAACGTATATCCCGTCGACATATCCTTATTGGATTATACAATGTCTTTGAGATCAGCAGTTCCTTTTGGGAGGAAGAGATATGACTTGCGTGAAAAACCAGAATTTTCAAAAGTAATCGGAGCCAGGCTGTTCGCCTGCCAAGGGAAGTTGCCTTTCCTGAATCGGTGAAGGACGTCGAAGTCACAGCAGTTGGCAACAAACGCTTGATTCAGCCCGTTGGGCAATCTTGGGAAGAGTGGTTCAATGCGCCCGGGGTTTCCAGTGATTTCATGATGGAGCGAAAGCAACCGGAAGACCAACGGCGGGAGAGCATGGAATGCTGAAATATCTGCTCGACACCAACATTGTCATCTACACCCTGAAGAACAGGCCGCAGCAGGTGAAAGACGGTTCGAAGCCCATCACGGCCGGATGGGCATTTCAGCTGTAACCCTGGGTGAGTTGGTGTTCGGGGCGGAACATTCACAACAGGTGGACCGGAATCTGGCGGACATCGAGGCCATGGTCGCCCGCCTTGAAGTGCTGCCCTTTGAAGACAAAGCCGCATATCACTCTGGACAGATCCGAGCCACACTTTATCGAATGGCTCAGCCAATCAGACCTTACGACATGATGGTAGCCGGTCAGGCAAGGGCTCTCAGCCTAATATTGGTTACAAACAATGTCAAAGAATTTCAGCGGGTGCCGGGACTAGTGCTTGAAGACTGGAGCGAAGCATGAGAGTGTGGCATTCACCATCCGCCGGGTCCTGCGTGGTTTCAATGGCAGAGGAGCCATCATGGGGCTACCGGGTTGCATAGCCCGGGAATCCTTGTCCCCTTCGTTAACTTCCAATGATCTCATTCAAGCCTTCGATGATTTGGTCCAATTCTTCCCGTGAGACTGTGCCGATCTTCTTGCCGATCCGCGCTGTTGAGAGTGTACGGATCTGGCTTATCTTCACCCATGAGCGTTTAGGAAGGTCATGGGGATCGAGTTCGAGAGTGAGAGGATACCCTGCGCGCTGAGGCTGGCTGGTAATTGCCACAGCAATCACGGTTCCCGAGTGTTCATTAAAAACATCCTGGCTGAGAATGACAACAGGCCGCAGGCCGGCCCGCTCTTTTCCTTTTACTGGATTCAGATCGGCCCAGTGGATCTCTCCCCTCAGTATTCCGGCCACTGCTCCAGCTCCTCTTCCATACCTTCTTCAGCCATGGCTTGCTCCGCACCCGGATTAAGCTTCGCACATTCTCTGGCCAGGCGATTTCGTTCCAGTTTCTCCAGTTTTTCTTCCACTGCATCCTGAATTGCTTTACTTCGGTTCGGAAACACCCGATTCCTTACCAGCCGATCAAGCCGGTGCAGCGTAGTTTCATCGATAGTGATTGCGATCTTTGCTGAAGCCATTTTACACCTCCAGTATGATATTATGTCATACCAAACGCTTGTTCAAGCACGAACGCACCGGACGATGGACCTGTCAGATTATTAAATGATATCGACCAGTATCTCCATGAACTGTAGACAGCCCTTGACCGATTAGAACAACTGTTCTAAATAATCGAACGCGCGTTTCGAACAAGTGTTGAGAAGCGAGGATGAACGCTTTTTTGGTGGAGGATTCATGAACCCCGGTCAAGCCTGGGATGAGGGAACCAAGAAACGGCTGATCATGGCGGCGGGAGAGGCTTTTGCCCAGCATGGCTTTCGTGCCGCCACCGTCAGGGAGATCTGCCGGCGGGCCAAGGCCAGTGTCAGTGCCGTGAACTACCATTTTCGGGATAAAGAAGGGCTGTATGCCGCGGTCTTCGAATATTCCCACCGGTGGGCCGTGGAGAAGTACCCTCACGATTTGGGCCTCGAGGCTGGAGCAACCCCGGAGGAGCGGCTACGGGCCTTCATTCGTTCATTTCTCCTGCGCAGTCTTGGTGACGGGTTTCCGGCCTGGCACAGCAGGCTCATCGCGCTGGAGACGGCTGCCCCGAGCGGTGTTTTGAGCAAAGTGGCGGAGACTGCCATTCGGCCCATGGATGAGTATCTGGAAGGAATCGTTCGGGACCTTCTCCAGCAGGAGAATCCGTCTCAAGAAGTGGAGGATCACGCGGTCCGGCTATGCCGAATGAACATCATCGGCCAGTGTCTGTTTCAGCTTCATGCCAGGCAGTTCATGCCGTTTCCCGGCGAAAAGAAGCTTGATCCGCCACAGATTGCAGCCATTGCTGAGCAGATCTTCCGGTTTACTGTGGGCGGCATCCGAGCGATCGCCACGGGAGGACTGTCGTAATGACCATGCCGGGGCGGGTCACCTCAAGCATGTTCCTGATCATGATCCTTACCGGGTGCATGAAAGTGGGACCCGACTATGTGCGCCCCGAGGTCCCGGTTTACAGGGACTGGAATACCCGGCTCAATGGGGATTCGACGACCACGGAAAGGGATGCTCAGACCCTGGCGACGTGGTGGACCACGCTCGATGATCCGATCCTGTCGGGACTGATCGACCGTGCCGTTGCCGGCAACCTTGATCTGAAGGTGGCACAGGCTCGAGTTCGGGAAGCGCGCGCCCGCCGGGGCATCGCCGCGGCCGACCTCATGCCGTCGCTCGACGGCACCGCTTCCGCCACGTGGAGTCGGACCATCACCGATGCAGGACCCGACACCACCGGCGACCTCTTCACCACGGGCCTCGATGCCGGGTGGGAATTGGATATCTTCGGCGGCGTTCGCCGCTCCGTCGAGGCAACGCAAGGTGACTTGCAGGCAAGCCGGGAGAGCCTGCGCAACGTCCTGGTCTCGCTGCTGGCGGAAGTGGCTCTGAATTATCTCGACGTCCGCATCTACCAGGACCGGATTGCCGTGGCGGAAGACAACCTCCAGTCCCAAGACGAGACCTACCAGCTTACCCAATGGCGCTATGAGGCCGGCTTGAGCGATCAGCTGGCAGTGCAACAGGCCCGCTACAACCGCGAGAATACCCGTTCCCAGATACCGCTGCTGCGCACCGGCCTGGATGCGGCCATGAACCGCGTAGCGGTGCTCCTGGGAGAGCAGCCGGGCATGGTTCATGCCGCACTGCAGCAACCCGAGCCCATCCCTGTCCCGCCCCTTGAAGTGGCGGTGGGGATACCGGCCGATCTCCTGCGCCGCCGGCCCGACGTGCGAGCGGCCGAGCGGGAACTGGCAGCACAGACGGCCAGGGTCGGGGTGGCCACCGCCGATCTTTATCCCAGGTTCTCACTGAGCGGTTCCATCGGTCTGGAATTTCTCTCCTTGAACAATCCGTCCTCGACGTTGACGCTCATGGGCGGGCCTCGGGTCACCTGGGCAATCTTCAAGGGCGGCGCGATTCTTCAGAACATCGAGCTCCAATCGGCCCTTCAGGAGCAGGCTCTGATCCAATACGAGGCCGCCATCCTGAGTGCCCTCGAGGAGGTCGAAAACGCTCTCGTTGCTTATACTGAAGTCCAACAGCGGAGGCAGGCGCTGAGCGAAGCGACCGAGGCGGCACGAACGGCGGCCAAACTGGCAGAACACAAGTACGAGTCAGGCCTGACGGATTTTACCAATGTTTTGGATGCGCAGCGGTCCCTGTTGTCTTTCCAGGAACAGTTGGCCCTCAGCAACGGCAACGTGACGGGCAACCTGGTGCGCCTGTATAAGGCTCTGGGGGGTGGCTGGACCGCTTCTTCAGGGGGCGATGAATGAACGCAACACCAAAGGAACCATTGGAGATTGCCAGGACCTTGGGCATGGATGAAACGCCGCGCCCCGGCAAGGTTCGAAGAGGATGGCTGATTGCGGCGATCCTGGCGGCCGTTGCGGTCGTCATCGGGGCTGTCGCCTGGCAGGGTTCCAATTCGTCCACCGGCGTCCAATACAAGACCCAGGAAGTCCAGCAGGGTGAGCTGACAGTCCTCGTCACCGCCACCGGCACCCTGGAGGCGACCAACCAGGTGGATGTGAGCAGCGAGCTTTCCGGCATCATCAAGACCGTTGAAGCGGACTACAACAGCAAAGTGAAGGTCGGCCAACCGCTCGCGAAATTGGATACCACCAAGCTCGAAGCCCAGGTGACACAATCGAAAGCCGCCCTGGAAGCGGCCAGCGCGAAGGTCCTGCAGGCACAGGCAACGGTCAGGGAAACCCGCAGCAAACTGGCGCAGCTGCGAAGAGTAAAAGAATTGAGCAATAACAGAGTCCCGTCGCAAACGGAGATGGATGCGGCAGAGGCCGCCCATGAGCGGGCCCTCGCTGACGTCGCCAGTGCCAAGGCTGCGGTCTCCCAGGCCCAGGCCACCCTTGATGCCAACCTGACGGACCTGTCCAAGCTGGTCATCCGGTCGCCGGTCAATGGTATTGTGCTCACCCGGAGCGTGGAACCCGGTCAGACCGTGGCGGCCACGCTCAATCCCCCGGTGCTGTTTACCCTGGCCGAGGATTTGACCAAGATGGAGCTGATTGTGAATGTGGACGAGGCCGACGTGGGGCACATCCAGGAAGGCCAGCGGGCGGTCTTCAGCGTTGCCGCCTACCCGAACCGCACCTTCGAGGCCTGGATTGTTCAGGCGCGGTTCGGTTCGACCACGACCTCGGGAGTCGTGACCTATGAAACGGTGCTGAAGGTCGACAATACGGACTTGGCTTTGCGGCCGGGGATGACGGCAACCGCGGACATCACTGTCAAGAAGATCGAAAACGCGGTCTTGGTACCCAGTGCTGCGTTGCGCTTCACCCCACCAGTCCAGGAGGAAGAGCAGACCTCCACCGGTCTGCTCGCCAGGATCCTCCCCCGCCCGCCCCGCTCCAGGACGGTGCCGCGCGAGCATAGCGGAAGCAGGAAAGAGCAGCGGGTCTGGACCTTGAGGGATGGACAACCGCTGGCGATCCCCGTCACAATCGGGGCGACCAACGGCAGCTTGACCGAGATTGTCGGCGGCGAGCTTCAGCCAGGGATGGCGGTGGTGGTGGATACCGTCAGCGCAGTGGAATGACCATGACCAGCTCATGCCAGGCGGACCAGCAGGCGCTCATCGAACTGGAGGGCGTAACCAAGGTTTACGGTACCGGCCAGGCGGCCATGCATGCCTTGCGGGGCATCGACCTTTGCATCGATGAAGGCGAATTCGTGGCCGTGATGGGCCCGAGCGGGTCGGGCAAATCCACCTGCATGAACATCCTGGGGTGCCTGGATACGCCAACTGCGGGGATATATCGGTTCAAGGGAATTGAAGTGAACCTCCTGACCCGGAACCAGCGCACGAAGCTGCGCCGTTTCTACCTTGGTTTTGTCTTTCAGGGTTTTAATCTCCTGAACCGTACCTCGGCGCTGGAAAACGTGGAGCTCCCCCTGATCTATCGCGGCGCCTCCGCGCAGGCGCGGCAGGTGCAGGCCCGTCAGGCTTTGAAGACGGTGGGGCTCGAGGGATGGGAATCCCATGTCCCTGGTGAACTCTCCGGCGGGCAGCAACAGCGGGTTGCCATTGCCCGGGCGATCGTGACCAGGCCCACCGTACTGTTTGCCGACGAACCCACGGGCAACCTGGATTCGGCGCGCAGCCATGAAATCATGGAACTGCTCACCGGGCTGAATGGCGAACAGGGAGTCACGATCGTCATGGTCACTCATGAACAGGATATGGCCGCGTATGCCGGGCGCATCGTCCGCTTTGTGGACGGTCGTGTCGAATCCGATGAGCCAAACGTGAGGGACGCCTGATGCTCTGGAACACCATGCTCCTGGCTCTGCGTGAGATCCGACGCAACGTGCTGCGCTCGGTTCTGACGATCCTGGGAATCGTCATCGGCGTGGCCGCCGTGATCATCATGGTGACCATCGGCGGAGGTGCCACGGTCCAGGTCAAACAGCAGATCTCCAGCATGGGCAGCAACCTGCTCATGGTTACGCCGGGCAAAAGGCTGGGACCGGGCCAGGCCACCAGCAGCGTTCCTTTTAAAGAAGCCGACGCCAGGGCCATTGCCGGGGAGGTCGCCTCGGTGGCGGCCGTGGCGCCGGTCTCGTCCCAGTCCGCCAAGGCCGTCTTCGGAAACCAGAACTGGTCGACCCAGGTTGTCGGAAGCAGCAATCAATACCTGTCGGTGACCAACCAGTCAATCCGGTCGGGCCGGCAGTTCACCGACAGCGAAAGCCGCAGCGGCGCCGCCGTTTGCATCATTGGGGAAACCGTGCAAACCAAACTCTTCGGCGGGCAGGAAGCAGTCGGCGAAAAGATCCGGCTGCATGGTACGAGTACCAGCAGCAGCGCCGGTACCAGCAGCAGTGGTTCCAATGCGGCCAGCAGTAGCTCCAGCAGTACGAGCAGCGCCAGCAGCACCAGCAGCAAGCTTTCCTGTGAGGTCATCGGCCTGTTGGCAGCAAAAGGGCAGAGCACCATGGGCACCGACCAGGACGATCTGGTGGTGATCCCGCTTGCCACCTATCAGCGACGCCTGGCCGGGAATCAGGATGTCAGTATGATCCAGATTTCGGTCGAGGAAGGCGTCGCGACGGGAAAAGTCCAGCAGGACATTGTCCGGTTGCTCCGGGAGCGCCGCCACCTGTCGCCGAGTGACGACGACAACTTCAATGTCATGGACATGAAAGAGATCGTCAGGATGCTCACCGGGACCACGCAAATGATGACCGCCCTGCTCAGCGCCGTCGCAGCGGTCAGTCTTCTGGTCGGCGGGATCGGGATCATGAACATCATGCTGGTGTCGGTGACCGAGCGTACCCGCGAAATCGGCATCCGCCTTGCGATTGGCGCTCTTGAAAACGAGGTACTCATGCAATTCCTGGTGGAAGCAGTGGTGCTCTCCTCGTTCGGCGGCCTGGTCGGGATTGTGCTGGCTCTCACTTCCTCCGTGTGGCTGGCCGGAATACTGGGGGTTCCCTTCGTCTTCAATGGCGGCATCGTGCTCCTGGCGTTTCTCTTCTCAGCCGCCGTCGGCGTGATCTTTGGTTATTTCCCGGCCCTGAAAGCCGCCCGCCTTGACCCCATCGAAGCGTTGCGGCATGAGTAATTGGACCGTGGATGAGGGACATCCGTGCCTATTACCAGAGGCTCCTTGTCGCAGGAAAACTCAAAAAGGTTGCCCTCACGGCCTGCATGAGGAAGATGCTTACCATTCTCAATGCCATGGTCAGAACCGGCACCCCATGGAGGGAAAACTTCAACACCTGACCCTTGACTCTTAAGACAGTTGCTACACTGGGATTAAGAGTAACGGTTGTTTTTGGACAGTCTCTCAGGGCAGTTTGCGGACAGGATGAAAAGAGATTCAGCACAGCGACGACGCAGGCCGTCAGCAGCGCACTCCCCATCGAGGCGACCATCACGATGCTGCACCGTGGTGGTTCCTTCCTTCCGCCTCTCGTGTCGAAAGGCCCTGATTAGGCGATTTCTTATCACCTCCCCGGAAGCGGCCCTGAGCTGCTGTACGGTCATTGGCGCAATACTACCCCAGGAAGGCTGCACAACAGCTCGAAGAGCAGATTGGCGGCGATGAGAGCGGTATTGCCAGTCGTATCATACGGCGGGGATACCTCCACCAGATCGCCGCCAACAATCTGCAGACCTCTGCAGCCTCGAAGAACCTCAATCCCCTGAATTGTGGTCAGCCCTCCAATCTCGGGCGTACCCGTTCCAGGAGCGAAAGCCGGGTCCAGGCCGTCGATGTCGAAGCTGACGTAGACTGGACCCGTGCCCATTTGCTCACGGACTTCCAGCATGAGCGGCTCCAAAGATTTATGCCAACACGCCTCGGCCGGAACGACACGAAAACCCTGGCGGCGAGGCCAGTCAAAGTCTTCGGCGGCATATCCGGTACCCCGCAACCCCACCTGCACCACCCGGTCCGAAGCGAGCAAGCCTTCCTCGAATGCCCGGCGGAGTGGCGTGCCGTGCGCAATTTTCTCCCCGAACATCGCATCGTTTACGTCTGCGTGAGCATCCACGTGGATGAGGCCCACGGGCCCGTATCTCTTGTGCATCGCCCTCAGAATCGGAAGGACTATCGTGTGATCGCCCCCAAGCGTTAACGGGACGCACCCGCTTTGCACGATCTGATCGTAGCGTTTTTCAATGATCTCAATGGTTCTTTTCAGATCAAAGGTGTTTATGGCGACATCGCCGATGTCCGCCACAGAGAGCGATTCAAAAGGCGCCGCCCGAGTTGCCATGTTGTAGGGGCGAACCATTGCCGATTCAGCCCGTATCTGGCGGGGACCGAACCTTGTGCCGGACCGGTTTGAAGTGCCGGTATCCAGCGGTACGCCGACGAAACAGGCATCCAGACCGTTGACGGTTGACTGGAGCGGCAGCCGGAGCATGGTGGCGATTCCACCGAATCTGGGCATTTCATTCCCACCTAACGGCTGATGGAGTACTTTTTCCATTATCTCATCCTCCAGGGAAGAGCGTAGGCTTCAGAGATTGTCGGTTCAGCTGCAAATCATCGGTCTTGGCGGGGAATAATCGGTTCGCCCGCTCCTCGTTCAAGTCTTACAGCATAAGTTGATCCGGGATTGTTACGCCCTTTTCCTTCAAGTACTCTATGGCACCAGGGTGCAAGGGGATTGGCATGCCTTTGATGGCGTTTTCAGGGGTGAAATACTGCCCCACCTCTTTATGAATGGCCTCCAGATCCTTCTTGTTCTCGTAGATCGATTTCATGATGTCGTGAACCAGCTTTTTGTCGGCATCCTTGTGAACCACCGCCCCATACATCGAGGCCAGGACGTCGACATCCTTGTCCGTTCCCTTGTAGGTTCCCGCTGGAATCTTTTCGACATAGTAGTAGGGATATTTCTTGAATATCTTCTCATGGGCGCTGGGCTCTATCGGCAGCATGACCACATCCCTCGACACCGACAAATCCAGAAAAGCCGAGGCGCCAATCCCCATGGAATAAATGCAGGCGTCTATCTGTTCGTCTTTCATGGCGGTCACCGCATCGGCAACCGTGATCGTTCTCAGGTCCATGTCGCCTTGCTTGACGCCGTGGGCTTCAAAAATGACGGTGGAAATATCGTAATCCGTAGTCCCCGGCCGGTTGAAAGCCACCCTCTTGCCTTTCAGCTCTGAAATGGACTTGACGTTCGCCTTCTTCAAGACAAAGACGTGCATATAACCGGGAAACATCGAGCAAAGCCCCAGGATCGGCATTTTCTTGTCAAAGGGACTTTCTCCGCTGTACCCGGAATAGATTGCCGCCGGAGTGCATAACCCGATCTCCATCGTCGATTCAGCAATGGCCCGGATATTCGCCACGGATCCGCCGGTTACCTCAGCAACCGCCTGAGTTCCCGGGATATTTTTGTTGATAAGGTTGGCCATGCCGCCGCCCAAGGGATAGAAAATGCCCCCCGCACTTGCCGTGCCGATGGAAATATACTTCGTGTCCTTTGCTGCCGAGGAAGTCACGAAACAAGAAAGCAGGCCAATGATCACGGCTGTTCGCATAACAACTGGTAACGTTCCCTTGCTTTTCATCATTTGGATCTCCTTTGTTTTTTTGATAATCCTGTTGCATTCCATCCACTCACGCCTCATTCAACCGGCAAGTCAAGCCACTTGCCTGCAAGGTCGGTTCGAGGAGTCCTCCTGCCACCACACGTCCCGGCCCCAGGCGGCGTCTGAGTACTGCTCCCCATAATGGAGGCACCATTATCCCAAACCATTCCTCCGGCATGATGCGTTCAGCCGGAAGCCATAAGAGGCCCGGACACCCGCTTTCCCCGGCATGACGTGAGCAGCGGGGACACCCATTGGTGTGGCGCGGCACTAAGCACCCGCTGTGACTCTGCTGTCTCGGGCCATCTGCATCCTTCTCCTAACGAAGTACTGTCTCGCCAGAACCAGCACAAAAATAGCAATTCCAATGGAATCTGTGACAAACCCCTTCTTCATCAGTAGCAGACCCCCCATGATCAGCAAACCGGTCTCCACAGGTTTGCATGGAATGAGCAGTTGCCGCTGTACGCCGCAGGTCAGCGAGAGGATGCCAACGATGGCAGAGGCCGTGGTGGACGAGATTTCCAGGGCCGACCCTTGCATCAGAAGCTCGGGCCAATAAACGAACATAAAAGGGACCATGAACGCCACGATCCCTATCTTGCAGGCGTACCATCCCGTTTTCATCGGTTCGGCCTCCGCAATGCCCGCCGCGGTGTAGGCGGCCATGGCAACCGGAGGAGTAATGTTCGAGAGATTGGCGTAGTAGAAGATGAGCATGTTGACCCCGAGAACGGGATAGCCGACATTGATCAGGGCGGGTGCGCCGAGGGCCGCAGTAATGATGTAGGATGCCGAGGGAGGGAGCCCCATCCCGAGAATGAGGCAGGTAACGGCCATGAGGATCAGCATGAGGAACGGAATCCCTGCGGAGAATTCTACCATTATGACTGAAAACTTGAGCCCGATTCCGGTAAGGGTGATGACCCCGACGACAATGCCGGCACAGGCACAGGCAGCCGCGATCGACAGGATTCCCCTGCCCGCTGAGGCCAAAGATTTCGCCAGCAGCGACGAGACCACCCGCGGGGTCATCTGCTTCCATCCGCGAATGACAACAACGCCGACCATGACCAGTATGCCGTAGAAAGCGGCCTTCATCGGCGAGTAGCCTTCGATCATGAGTTCGACGAGAACGATGATGGGAATGAGTAGATGTGCTCCCTCTTTAAGGGTTTGCCCCAGTTTCGGGACTTCGCCCTCTCCAACTCCACGCAGTCCATGTTTCAGGGCTTCGAGATGCACGTTCCAGAACAGAGCCAGATAATACAGGAAAGCCGGAATGGCCGCAGACAGGCAGATGTTGATATAGGAAATGCCCGTATATTCAGCCATGATGAAAGCTACGGCTCCCAGTACGGGCGGCATGATCATCCCTCCCGTCGAGGCAACGGATTCTATCGCTCCAGCCTTGTGGGGCGGATAGCCGGTCTTTTTCATGAGGGGGATGGTGAAAACGCCGGTGGTGACCACATTGGCGATGGCACTGCCGGACATCGTACCCATCAGCCCGCTGCTGACGACAGCGGCTTTCGCCGGCCCGCCGGGCGACCGTCCGGTCAGGGCGCTGGCAAGGTTGATGAAGAAGGTGCCAGCGCCCGACACCTCCAGGAAGGCGCCGAAAATGACAAAGACCATGACGAAGGTCGCGGAGACGGCCAGCGGTGTTCCGAAGACGCCTTCGGTGGTCAGGTAGACGTGGGAGATGATCTTGTTGATGGAATAGCCGCGATGGTTCAGAAGCCCGGGCATGTAAGGGCCGGCATAGGCGTAGGCCAAAAAGGCGAGCGCCAGCGAGGTCAGCGCCCACCCTATGGTTCTGCGCGACGTCTCCAGGACAAGAAGAATGGCGGTGCCGCCGACAAGGTAGTCCCACCTTGTGAACGCGAGCGCGTTGATCCGGATGGTGATCTCCTCGAAGAAGATGGTGACATAGAGGCCGCATGCTAAGCCAAGCAGTGAGAGCACCAGGTCGATGACGCCCGGGGAGTTTTTGGGCATTTTTTTCGAAAAGGGGTAGATCAGGAATATCAGCACGATGGCAAAGGTCAGGTGAATATTCCTCTGCAGCATCGCTGTGAGCGCGCCAAAACCCGCCGTGTAGAGGTGGAACAGGGAGAACACAATGCAAATGGCCGTTACCGCCGTTTTCAGGCCTGCGGGTCTGGAGCTGTCGCTCCCGAAGATAACTTCAAACCAGCCAGGAGCTTCCTTGGAGGTCCTTTGTTCATGCGAATCGCGGGGAGTCGGAGCGGTCGCTTTTCGGGGATCGTTGCGTTCTTGCTCCGGAGACTGAATTGCAGCACTCATCGTGGTTCTCCTCCTGCCGGGGAAATGGTCGCATCCGCACTACCCTGGAGAACGCCCAACGGGCAGGCCTTTTCAACCGGCAGTCCATCGTGAGAGCGACCGGCGCGGCGGGAAAAGCGCGCTTCTTCGGCGGGGAAAACGACGTAGGCCGAATGGGGTGATTTCCCGAGTCACCGGGTAACAGCCCGGTCGCAGCCGTCGTCCCGTGAGGATTACGCCTTTGGCCCCGTTCCGGACATCAGCCGGAATTTGTGCATTTCTTCATAGTACGGCAGGTGATACTCGTAACAGACCTTGAGCAACGGTAAGTCCTCAAAGATAGCCTTGTGGAGGAGTTCGTCATAGAGGAACGCCTCCATGTTCTTCTGGACGCCCGTGCTCTTCGCGACATCGTAATAACACGTCTCCCAGTGGTCGTATTCCTTCCTCCACTCGGGCTGCCAGCTCATGGCCTCAGGCTTGAAATCGAGCCCAACGGCATCGCACCATGCCCTCATGATGCCCTCCGGGTCCTCCTGAAAATCGTCACCGTCGATGACCAGAGGTGTTTGCCCATTGCCAAGCGGGTGCAGGTTGAGTTCGCTGAGGCGCTTGAAGATTTTGAAGGACGCATCGAAGCCGCTGTCTGCCAATTGCCGCTTCTGGGTGCCGCGAAGCTTCCAGCTTGACAAGACACAGCGCTTGGGATGCCGAATCTGGAACATGTGAAAACAGTTTTCCAGAAGGTCCTTGTCTTCAACAAATTGGTCCACCGCGTGCAACGCACATTCCTTGATGAAGAGCGGCTCTTTCTCGGCCATTTCGAAAATCTTGTCCTTTATGGCGGTATAATCCGTGGGCCACCCCTCATAATCCCTGTGCGATACCCCCTTCTCGCTGGCCCGTTTGCTCCAGTACAGGGGCAGGAACGGTTCGAAGACCGTCCGCAGGTCTTTGCGAGATTCGATGGAGCGCATGAAGACCGTGGTGAGCGATCTCGGAACCATCCAGTCCATGATAATCCGGTGCATGTGCAGCCCTCCTCTAATGGCTTATCAAAGCATTTACACGGTCCGGTGCCGGACCGGCCTGACTCGAGCGGTCCATCGAGCCCACAAAGTCGCCATGGCGTCTACCGTAGATCAAAGCCTTGATCAGCAGGTCCCTAGCCGTGATGTAGTGATTGATGATCTGTCTTTCAACTTCGAACGGTTCCCCCGCCTTGACGGCATCGAGTATGTGCCGGTGCTCGATCAGCGAAACGGGAATCTGCTCAGGCACCTCAAAATTCGCCATCGAGATGCGTTGGGCTTGGCTCCTCAGACTCTCCACAAACGGAATGACCACCTGGTTATCCCCAAGTTCGGTCATGTAGCGGTGAAGCTCTCGATTGAACTCGTAGATCTTGGGGGCATTGCCCTGATTCTTCTCGATCTTCTCGATCAGGGATTCGATCCTGGCGATTTCCTGGCCGGTGATAGAGGGCAAGGCAGCCCGCATGGACAGACCTTCCAGCGAACCCAGCGTGTCGTAGATATGCGCGATCTCTCTCGCAGTCAGGGTGGAAACGATGGCGCCCTGGTAAGGGACGATGACCACAAACCCCAGGTTGGCGAGCGCCTTCAGCGCTTCACGGACGCAGTAGCGCTTGACCCCGAATTCCTCGCAGAGCTGTTTTTCTACGAGTCTCTGTCCGTCTCTGTACCGCCCTCGGATGATCGCTTGCTTGATGCTCTCGACGATTGCTTCCCGTTGCACGCGGCACCCCCTCGCCAAGCTGAGAAACGTTGTCTTCGCTATTGTCAATAATCTGATGCTTATCGTCGACAACCATATCGCTATTGTCAACAATAAATTTTGCCGATGAAGCAAAAAGACACAATCAAAAAGGGTCGGCCAGATCCGCCTGATGCGAGGAACAAAACCGTCATGCCTCCCGATCATCACCTGCCCCTTCTTAAAGAGAATGCGTTGTGCTATTATAGTGACCGGCTGATTTGAGGAATCACCTCAGACCTTGCCTCGGGAGACGGCGCCCAACCCAGTTCGAGTGGTTCCTGTCGCGCGTTCACCTCCTTCCCCCCTGATTCCTGCAGCTCCCTGCCGCACCGTCACGATTCTTGTCCTGGGAAATCCTCATCAATGGCACGGAGTGTATTGCGTGGCGACAGCGTTGTCCGGGTGCGCGGCTCGAACGGGACAGCCGGCTGGACCGACGGCCGGTCGGTGCTGATAGACAAATAGTGAAGGATGGAGGGATGACCGACGCGGAAATAGCGGAGCTGAGCAGAACCCACGAGCGGCTCATGGCGGAATTGGCCCGGCGGGACAGGATTGAGCAGGAGTTACGAAAGACCAACGAACTTCTCGCCAACAGCGAACAACGATATCGTCTCCTCCGAACCGCTCATCACCCAGGCTGATGTGGGCCAACTGGAGCAGGTTGTCATGAACCTGATCACCAATGCTTCGGAGGCAATGGCGGAACAACCGGGAACGATCACCGTCACGACCGGGAGCCAGGATTGTGATGAGGCGTATCTGAACCACAGCCGCATCGAGCAGAAGCCGCCGGCCGGACCGTTTGTCTGGATAGAGATCACCGACACCGGCTGCGGCATGAGCGACCAGTCCCAGCAGCGCCTCTTCGACCCCTTCTTCACTACCAAATTCACGGGGCGGGGGCTCGGCATGTCGGCTACCCTCGGGATTGTCCGGGGACACCGGGGGGCGATCATCCTGGAGAGCGCGCCCGGGGTTGGCACCTCGATCCGTCTGCTCTTCCCGGCTTTCCGGGAACAAGGCGGCACCGGTGAGAGCGACCCCAAAGCACCGTCGGCCCCCTCCGACTCGCGGTCCCATGCCCGGACCGTCTTGATTGCCGACGACGAGGACGCCGTGCGCGAGGTAGGGGCGGCGTTCATCGAAAGTCTGGGCTTCCGGGCCATCACCGCGGCGGATGGGGAGGAAGCGCTCCGACTCTTCAAAGAGCACGCCCACCAGCTTGCCTGTGTCCTGCTCGATCTGACCATGCCCCGGATGGACGGGGTCAGTGCCTTTCGCGAAATGAAGCGAATTCAGAGCGAGATCCCGATCATTCTTTGCAGCGGCTACCCGGAAAGGGAGGCAACCGAGCGCTTCACCAACAAGGGGCGGGCGGGTTTCATCCAGAAGCCGTATCGCCTGCAGCAGCTGCAAGAGCAGCTCGAACGCGCTCAGAAGGGTCTCCGGAAGAGTCAGCCGGAGTAGTTCGCCCAGCGCTGAAAGGATGAACCATGGAATACGACGTCATCATTGTCGGGGCCGGACCGGCCGGCATTTTTGCCGCGCTGACCCTGGCCGACTCGGGCATCGCTTCCGTGGTGCTGCTCGAACAGGGCAAAGTTCTGGAACTTCGGGAACGGCGGAATCCCGGCGATATGCTCTGCGGCTGGGGCGGAGCGGGCGCTTTCAGCGACGGCAAACTGACGCTCTCGCCGGAGGTGGGGGGCTCACTGGGGGAGTTGCGTGAAAGAGGCCGCTTGCTCCAACTGCTGGGCCAGGCGGACGAGCTCTGGGTGGCACACGGAGCACCGACCGAAGTCTTTGGCGGGATCTCGGCGAAGTTCGAAGACCTGGCGGACCGCGCCCGCCTGGCCGATCTCGAACTGCTCCCCGTGCGCATTCGGCACATCGGCACCGACAACTGCCGGCAGGTGTTGAGCCGCCTGCGCCGCTCGCTGGAAGGGCGGATTGAAGTGCGTTGCGGCTGCCGGGTGGAAAAGCTCCTGGTGGAGGCAGGGCAGGTTCGCGGCGTCCGGCTGGCTGAGGGAGGCGAACTCAGCAGCCGCTTTGTGGTGCTGGGTCCGGGTCGCTCCGGGGCAAGCTGGATGAAAAGCCAGGCAGCGGCTTTGGGGCTCAAAACCAGTGCCAGTGCGGTGGACATCGGGGTGCGGGTCGAACTGCCGGCAGCGGTGCTCAGGGAGATAACCGACACCACCTATGAAGCGAAACTCATCCACTACTCCAAGACCTTCGACGACAAGGTCCGCACCTTCTGCATGAACCCCTGCGGCGAAGTAGTCATTGAAAAGAATGCCGGCATCCTCACCGTCAACGGGCACAGCTATACGGGGAGGAAAACCGAGAACACCAACTTCGCGATCCTGGTCAGCAGCGCTTTTACCGAGCCGTTCGACGATCCCATTGCCTACGGCCTCTATATTGCGAGGCTGGCAAACCTGCTGGGCAAGGGAGTCATCATTCAGCGCCTGGGGGACCTGCTGGCCGGGCGCCGGAGCACCGAGGCGCGCCTTGCCCGATGCCTCACGCGGCCGACCCTGCCCGACGCGACCCCCGGCGACCTGAGCTTTGTCTTTCCCTACCGCCACCTGGTGAGCATCATCGAGATGCTGCAGGCACTCGAGCAGCTGGCGCCGGGAGTCTATTCCCGGCACACGCTGCTCTATGGCGTGGAGGTGAAGCTCTATTCCAACCGGATTGCCGTCTCTCCGGAAATGGAAACCACCATCACCAACCTCTTCACCGTCGGGGACGGGGCCGGCATCACCCGCGGGCTGCTGCAGGCGTCTGCCAGCGGCATCATCGCGGCGCAGGCGATTGCGAAACGAATGGCAAACAATGGGCTCGGAACCACCCCGGTAGAGCCGTAAGGTCTGCAGGACGGCGACGAAACCGCGCCTTCGGGATACTCAGTCCACCATGGGCTTCAACCTGGGGCTGGCTTCGAAACGAGCCTCCGTCAGACTGCGCAGCTCCTCCAGGGAAACCTCGGGGGCAATTTCCACCAACACCAGCCGGCCCTCCACAAACCGAAACATCCCCAGTTCCGTTACGACCAGATCCACTTCGGCAAAGCCGGTGATGGGCATGGTGCAGCGCTTCACCAGTTTGGCCCGGCCGTCCCGGGTATTGTGCTGCATTCCGACAATCACCTGGCGGGCACCGGTGACCAGGTCCATGGCGCCGCCGACACCGAGCTGCCGCCCGCTGGGGTTGATCCAGTTGGCGATATTGCCGGCTTCATCCACCTGGAACGCCCCGATCACGGTAGCATCCACATGCCCTCCCCGGATCATGCCAAACGAGGTGGCGCTGTCAAAGTAGCTGCAACCCGGAGTCTCCGTCACCGGCTGGCGGCCGGCATTAATGAGCTGGCGGTCGATCTGATCGCCGACAGCCAGCCTGCCCACCCCCAGCAGGCCGTTTTCGGCCTGGACGAAGATGTCGCTGCCCGTGACGTAGTCCGCAACCATGGTCGGGATGCCCACCCCCAGATTGATCACCAATTCTCGCTGCTGTTCGTCAAAGCTCCTGGCAATTCGCCTGGCAATCCGCTCTCGCGCGGCACTATCCGTTATCGGGACCGCCATGCTGATTCCTCCGAATGATAACCTGCACAAATATATGAGGGGTGACAATCGATTCCGGGTCCAATTCCCCCACCGGCACAATCTCGTCCACTTCGGCGATCGTCACGGCTGCCGCCATGGCCATGAGCGGGTTGAAATTGCGGGCGGTCTTGTAATAGACGAGGTTGCCCATCTCATCCGCCCGGTACGCTCTGATGAGTGCCACATCCGCAGGGATCGCCCGTTCCAGCACACACATTCTGCCGTCAAACGCGCGCGTCTCCTTGCCCACGGCCAGGTCGGTCCCGGCCGCGGCGGCGGTGTAGAAGGCGGGGATGCCGACCCCAGCGGCTCGAATGGCTTCAGCAAAGGTGCCCTGGGGAATCAGCGTCACCTCAATGCGCCCGGCGTGATAGGCCTCCGCCACCTCGGGGTTCCAGTTGTAATAATTGCCGATGAGGGCCTTGATCTGCCCGTTGGTCAGCAGCTTTCCCAGACCCACGCCGGGCGATCCCAAATCATTGCTGATGATGGTCAGGTCCCCAACGCCGCTGGCTGCCAACGCCTCGACCAGCCCTTCCGGATACCCTGCCAGGCCGAATCCGCCCACCATGATCCTCGCCCCCGGCTTGATCAACGCCAGGGCTTCTCCCATGCTCAGAAACTTGTTCCGATCTCTCACCATGCTGCCCCCATCCTCATTGCCTCCTGCCAGTGCGGTTTCGGCGACCAGCCGCCCCATTTTGCACTCTATTCCGGGCTGAGCAAGAGGCATGCCAGAGAGGTGAAGGGCCGCGTGCCTGAGGTTCTTGGGCACCTATCCCGAAACCCACGAAGGCCAACCGCCATACGAGCGGGAGGGTCCAGAATCAGGCAAAGAACCCGGATCCCCGGCGAGATGATGCGGGAATGACATGCGGGGATGAGGGACAATTTCCTAATTGACCTAATTCTGGAGGAAGCGGAGGGCGCTGCGGGCGGCTGGTTCGCCCAGGCGGGTCATTGCTCACCGGTAGGGGTTGAGGTCATCTGCGAGGCGGTCAGGTAGTCGAGAAATTCCCCTCCCTTCTGGGTCAGGAGCGTCCCCTGTTTGGTGGTGCCGATATGGACCAGCCCCGCTTCTTTCAACAGTCGCAAATGCCGTTTCATCCTCCCCTCGGTGACCACTTGCTGCTGCTGTTCCATTGCTTTCATGAGGCTCGCGCGGCCGTTAACCTGGCGGTTTCTCGCCCGCAGGATTTCGAGCAGAGAAACAATCGCGGCGAAGTCTGGCGAGCTTTGGCGCAGCTGCCCCAGGATCGCCTCATGAGAGTCAGGCAGCCTTGCCGGGCTTCCATTCGCTTGCTGGGCAACGGTATCGGCCAGCCGCCGCGGCAGGTGCTCAAGGACTACCACCTCGGCCCCACGCGAAGAAATACATAGATATTCAGCAAGGTTAAGTAGTTCTCTAACATTCCCCGACCATCGGTATTGGAGCAGGCACCTTTTCGCCGAGTCCGAAAACGGTTTGCGAAGGCCATAGCGATCCTCCAGATAACGCTGCAGGATGTACAGAATGTCCTCCGAATGCTCCCGCAGCGGCGGGATTTCCAGCGGCAGGGTGCCGAGCCGATAGTAGAGATCCTTCCGGAACCGGTTCTCCTCCATCGCTTGATGGAGATTCGCATTGGTGCCGGCCAGGATGCGAACATCGATGGGGATGATGCGGCTGCTGCCGACCCGCATGATTTCCTGCTCCTGGAGGACGCGAAGCAGGCGGGCCTGGACACTCAGCGGGGCGTCGCCAATCTCGTCAAGAAAAATGCTGCCGCCGTGCGCCTCTTCAAAGAGCCCCATCTTGCCGCCTTTCCTGGCCCCGGTAAAGGCGCCGGGGTCATACCCGAACAGCTCGCTCTCGATGAGACTGTCGGGGATTCCGGCGAAATTGACCGCCACAAACGGGCCGTCCCGGCGCGGGGAACTGCGGTGGATGGCATGGGCAAAAAGCTCTTTGCCGGTCCCACTCTCCCCGGTAATGAGCAGGTTTTTCTCGGTGGTTGCGAAATCCTGAGCCTTTTCCTTCAACTCGGTGATGACCGGACTGATCGTCCAGATGTCGCTGAAACCATACTTGGTAACATGCCCCTTCTGCGCCAACCGCACCCGGACATCCTTTTCCAGCCTTTGCATGCGGGCGATTTCGCGAAAGGTATAGATGTGCCGCACCCGCTCCTCGTGCACGATGGGGATCTTCTGGATCAGGACCTGTTTGCCGTCCCGTTCCGAAATCGAAGACGAGCGGGACCCGCTGCGGGACTCATCAATGAGGCTGGCCTTGTGCTTAAAGCTTTGGAGAAACTGATCCATCCGTTGCGCGAGAATCGTGCTACGATCGGTCCCCACCAGGCGGGCGATGGCATTGTTGACCAGGTCGATCCTTCCCTGGTCGTTGACGGAAATCAACCCATCCTCGAACTGGTTCAGGATGACCTCCTGGTACTTCCGCAGCAGTTCGGATTGTTCGAGCACCGACGCCAGTTTGCGGCTCGATTCCATGAGGAAGTTGTGGTAGTAGGTGGCAAAATTCTCGAGGTAGCTGAGATCGAGGTTGAGGGCGAGGAGCAGTTCCAGGAACGAATGGATGCTGATGATGCGCGGCCCGATATCGATGAGGCGCAGCACTTCCTTCGGACAGAGGTGACCCATTCCCGGGGAGATGGCCATGGTGACGGTGCTGAGATCGAGTCTTGCCCCTTTCCAGTAGGGCACGTACTTGAGGTGGCTGATCCCGAGATCTTTGAGCGAGTCGATGGTTTCCATGGTGGCGGTGCGGGGATGGTTGACCAGGAGCACGCGCGTGGCGCGAGGCAGCATGAGCACCTTCTCGAGATTGTAGCCGGTGATGATGCGCTTGGGGGCAATGACGGGCCGGACCGGATAGATTTCCCTCGTGCGCGTCAGCAGAAAGGGGCCAGAGCACATCACCACATCCGCTTCCAGGGGCCTGATGCCGCCCTCTTCGAGCACCTGACCGTAGATTCTCACCTCCGCCCCAATGATGTTGTGGATGATGGTGCGCAGGAAGTTGTTGACATTCCGGTCTTCGGAAACAATCAGAAGGCTCTTCTCCTGTTGAACCACGGCATTGTCCTCCAGAGGCGCTCGTGCTCTTTTAGGATATTTCCGACAAGGCAGTCTCTGTCCCAATCGTCCAGATAATCGCCGATAACGCTGGTTTCCGCAAGCTGAATCCGGGCTGAAGAGGATCGGTCTCCACTGCCGGCTGGTTGGCATGGCTATTGCGTAGCTTTTGTGCGGGTTCAGTGTCCTTCTTCCTCTTCCCATAACCGGAGTATGCGTCATAGCGTCCAGGGCAGCTGGAAAAGGTCACTCTTTCTCGCACCAATCTCTTTTTGATGAAGGAAGGCACGGCATGTACGGGTGGAGAGGCAAGGTTCTGCGGGTGGATTTGACGCGGGGTGCGGTGCGGGAGGAATCACTGGACCCGCGCGTCGCCAAAGACTTCATTGGTGGCAGGGGCCTCGGCATTCACCGGTTGCTCGCCGAAGTTGATCCGACTTGTGATCCCCTGGGACCCGAGAATGTTTTGATCATGGCCGCCGGTCCCCTGACGGGCACCAAAGCGCCCACTGGGGGGCGTTACATGGTCATGACCAAGTCGCCGCTCACCGACTCCATAACCTGTTCCAACTCCGGCGGACAGTTTCCGGCAGAATTGAAGAAGGCCGGGGTCGACCTGATTTCCTTTCACGGCCAGGCTGCCGAGCCGGTCTACCTCTGGATTGCGGGGGATCGGGTCGAACTTCGGTCGGCAGCTCATCTATGGGGCCGAACCACCCATGACACCGATGCCGTCCTTCAGCAGGAAACCGCTCCCGGTGCACGGGTGGCCTGCATTGGCCCCGCCGGAGAGCGGGGGGTGCTCTTTGCCTCCATCATGAACGACCGCGACCGCGCGGCGGGGCGCTCCGGCGTGGGGGCGGTCATGGGGACCAAGAAGCTGAAAGCAGTGGTCGTCCAGGGCAAGGATGATGTTCCCCTGCACGATCCCAGAGCCTTCAGCGAACTCGTCAAGAAACTCGCCAAACGCTTTCGGGACAACCTCAAGAGCGGCAAGCACCCTCTTAACCTATACGGGACTGCGGTAACGGTGGTGGGAACCCAGAACTTCGGAACATTGCCGACTCGGAATTTCCAGCAGGGAACCTTTGAGGGCTGGGAAGAGATTAGCGGCGAAGCCCTGACCAGGAAATTCCTGGTACGCCCAAAAGCCTGTTTCGGGTGCCCTATCGGTTGTGGCCGGGTGACGAAAGTGGATGATCCGGAATTCCGGGGCGAAGGGGAAGGCCCTGAATACGAGACGATCTATTCTATGGGAAGCAACTGCGGGGTGGCCAACCTGGCGGCGGTCACCAAGGCGAACTATATCTGCAATGAGATGGGAATGGACACCATCACCATGGGGTCGACCATCGCCTGCGCCATGGAACTCTTTGAACGGGGCTACCTGCCCGAAGCCGACGTGGGACGACCGCTGCGGTTCGGCGATGCCCACGCCCTGGTGGAACTCACCCGGCAGACGGCACGCCGGGAGGGGTTTGGGGAGCTTCTGTCTCAGGGCAGCTACCGGCTGGCTTCTCACTACGGCCATCCCGAGCTGGCCATGGTGGCCAAGAAGCAGGAATTTGCAGGTTATGATCCCCGCACGACGCAGGGTCTGGGCCTGGCTTACGCGACCTCCCCGGTAGGGGCCTCTCACATGCGGGGTGATACTGCCTACATCGAACTGCTCGGCGTTCCCATCCTCATTGACCCTCTCACCTGGGAGGGCAAAGCCGAACTCGTCAAGGACTGGCAGGACGTGTTCGCCATTATCGATGCCGCTGGTTTGTGCGTCTTCTTCGCGGTGCGCAACCTGGTCACGCCAACGCGCGATATCCGTCCGCAGGGCATCATGGAACTCCTCAATGCGGCCACCGGCGCCGGCTACGATCTGGATGAACTGGTCCGGGCCGGGGAACGGATCTTCAATGCGGAACGCATCTTCATGGTCAAGGCCGGGCTTTCCCGCCGGGACGATTCGCTGCCCCTACGCATGCTGAAGGAGCCCATTCCCGACGGACCGGGGCAGGGGAGTGTGTGCCATCTCGAAAAGATGCTCGACCCCTACTACCAGGCCCGCGGGTGGGACCAGAACGGCGTGCCGACGGAAGAAAAACTGAGGGCGCTCGGGCTTGCCTGAGGCAGCACCCCGGGAATGATGGGCCGGAATCCAGGGTTTGGCACACCCATGGACCCCGGCCAAAGGCAGGCCGGGGTGACGAACAGGCTCATCAGGCCCGGGGGACGAAACATGAGAGTTCTCCAAGAGGCTCAAGAGGACCGAGCTTAACGGACAACCCGTAACGCGCAACTGGCAACTGGCCATGCAGTGTCAGGCAACACGGAAAGAAACCGGGGGCGCAGCTGATATGAGAATCGAAGTGGAACTCTTCGCTACCCTGCGCAAGTATGGGCAATCCCAGGAAGGCCCCTTTTCGGTCGACCTCGCCGAGGGCGATCGGGCCGGGCGCCTCCTCGAGTTCCTCGGGATCCCTCCCGAGATAGAGCGAATCATCCTCATTAACGGCCGACCGGCCAATCTGGAGTCGGCTCTCAAGGAAGACGACAAGGTGGTGATTTTTCCGCCGGTGGCGGGTGGCTGAGAAGAGGAAAAGGGAGCAGGATCATTCATTCACCGCAAAGGAGGTTGGAGATGAGAGCAAGGCAGTCGGGTTTTTGGTTGGTGACGCTGGTTCTTGGTTTGGTGCTGGCCGTGGGCTCAGCTTGGGCTCAGGATACCATCAAGGTGGGGGTGGTGGGACCCCGCACCGGATCGGCGGCGGCAACGGGCAAGGCTTTCGAGGAAGGAATCAAACTGGGCACCGACTTTGTGAACGCCAAGGGCGGGGTGCTGGGCAAGAAGCTTGAAATCGTCTTCGAGGATACGGCCGGTGCGGAGAAGGCAGCCTCGGGGTTCGAGCGGCTGGTGACCCGTGACAAGGTGGTCATGGTCCTGGGCGAGAGCGTCTCCTCGTCCGCGCTCGCTGAGATCGAAGTGGCGGAACGCTTCAAGGTTCCTTTCATGGTGGTCGAAGCCTGGGCCGATCCCATCACCGCCAAAGGCTACAAGCATGTCTTTCGGGCCGGCCCCTCCAATTCTGGTGTTGTCAATGAAAGCATCGCCAAGTGGGTGGTGGCCGAGAAGTTCAAAAAGGCCTTCATCATCGCTGAGACCAGCGACTGGGGGCTGGGGATTGCCGAACTGACCAAGGCTGCGCTCACCAAGGCTGGCGTCCAGTTCGAGGTCATGACCACGGAACGGGAGAGCAAGGACCACTATACCGAGCTCAACAAGATCAAGGCGTATGATCCCGATGTCGTCCTGGCTTATATTTACGGCTCAGGTCTGCACTTCTTCGTAGCCCAGGCGGGTGAAGTGAAGCTCACCCCCAAGGCCATCATTCTGGACGGCGCAGGGCCGCCGAGCCTCTGGCCCGACTACTGGAAGAACGTCGGCGACTACGGCAATCTGGAATGCTTCGTTTCCTCCATACACGAAAAGGTTGAGCTGACCAAACTGGCGACCGAATACCGGGAAGCCTATCAGAAGGCCTTCGGCGGTCCCCCCACCGACTACAAGTCGCGATCGATTTTCGACAGCATTCTCATTGCCGCCGACGCCATCAACCGCGCCGGCTCAACCGATGCCGACAAGCTGGTAGATGCTCTGGAAAAGACCAGTCTCGAGGTCACCCGGGGAACGGTCAAGTTTGGCACCACCAAGGGCGGACCGGAGTATCATCAATGGATGCCGCCGATGCTGGTCATCCAGTGGCAGAACAAACAGCAGGTGGTGCTCTTTCCCAGGGAAGCGGCAACCGGCAAGCTGATGAAATAGGGATGGGACAACTCATGCGCAAGGCCGGAAATTATGGCGGACGGGGGGCGAACATGACGTTCGCCTCCTCATAATATCGGGCTTCTGC
>Ga0255341_1001495_pt1 | contig 32830 bp, 22 predicted proteins | sample wastewater_treat_8_FD_192418 | JGI IMG/M metagenome (GOLD analysis project Ga0255341, IMG submission 192418) | Wastewater microbial communities from Lulu Island WWTP, Vancouver, Canada - plant12 | ecosystem: Engineered > WWTP > Wastewater > Unclassified | place: Canada: Vancouver, British... | reverse complement strand
CCACGTGGCAAACATCGCAGACGCTGTACGCACCGCTTCTCGGGTGCAGGCCGTCCGACGTCCTGGTGCGATCGTTCAATCCGCATCCACCATCAGGCGACAGGCAGGAGTCTTAGGAGGCGCGAATCTCGCGCCCTACCTCTACATCGCGCCGTCACTCGTATCCGCGTTCTTCATCATCATCGTTCCTCTCGTCTTCGGTATCTCTCTAGCCTTCACTAACTACAACCTGTATCACTGCCCTCCGGCGGGCAGGTTTGACTGGGTAGGCCTCGCCAACTTCGTCAAGTTGCTAAAGCCGGGCTCGACATGGAGAGGCCAGCTCGACATGGTACTGGCCTGGAACGTGACGTACGCGGCACTCGGCACTGTTCTGGCGTTCGCTGCAGGAATGGGCCTGGCGCTCGCGCTGCAGACTCACGGCCTCAGATTCCGAAGGGTCTTTCGGATGATACTGATGCTGCCGTGGGCCGTTCCGGCCACCGTGTCGATTATGGTGTTCCTCGGGCTGTTTAACACGAGTTTTGGGCCCATCAATGTGCTGCTGCGATCATTGGGGCACAGAGGCGTGCCGTGGTTTCAGGACCGGTTCTGGGCTCGCGCCAGTGTTCTGATGACGCATGTGTGGATTTCCACACCCTTCAACATGTCCATAGTCTCCGCTGCACTGCAGAGCATCCCCGAGGAAGTCTACGAAGCGGCCCGAGTCGACGGAGCATCGCGCTGGCAGGTGTTCTCCAAGATGACGTTCCCGCTCCTGATGTCAGTGGTATCTCCGATAGCCCTGTTGACGCTTGCCGGGAATTTCAACAACTTCGGCATTATCTACTTACTTACCGGCGGCGGCCCGGCGGTGGCGGGGAGTAAGGGCGCAGGCGCTACCGACATCCTGATGACATGGGTCTACAACCTGGGATTCCAGCAGCTCCAGTGGTCTACAGCATCGGCGCTGGCAGTCTTGGTGTTCATCTTCGTGGTGGTATTCAGCATGATCAACTTCCGTCTCTCAGGAGTCCTCAGCCAGCTGAAGCAGGAAGAGTAGAAGGAGAGGGTGAGCATAATGGCCACACAGCGCAGACGCCGGGGCACGCGCGGCAGGGCGGTCGAGATGATCTTTGTCTACCTCGTGCTCGCGCTTGCATGCGCCATTGTCCTCTATCCCCTGCTTTGGGTGATAGCCTGTTCGTTCCGGGTTTCATCAGGCCTCATCAGTTCCAGCTTGATACCGTCTAGACCTACGATAGCCAACTACCGACGGATTCTCACGGATCCTAACGTCAATTTCGCGCGGTGGTTCTTCAACACGATCAAGGTTTCTGCACTGAGCTCAGCGGGCGCTCTGGCAATTACCACTCCATCTGCCTATGCCTTCTCGCGGATGCGGTTCGCGGGAAGGCGCCTAGTGCTTATCTCCTTCATGATCTCGCAGATGTTTCCGAGTTTCATGGCTATCGTCGCCCTCTATACCTTGCTGGGCTGGATAGGGCTGATTGACTCGCACCTTGGGCTCATCCTCCTATATACAGGGGGAGCGATACCATTCTCGATCTGGCTGCTCAAAGGATACTTCGATTCCGTTCCCAGGTCCATGGAAGAATCGGCTATGATCGACGGGGCCACTAAGTTCCAAGCGTTCACAAAAGTGCTCCTCCCCCTTGCCCGTCCCATACTCTACGTAGTCGGCCTGATCAACTTCATCGGACCGTACGCAGAGTATGTCCTCGCCCAGTCAGTGATAACATCGGGCAGCAGATGGACAGTGGCGATGGGCATGAGGAGTCTCACCATGTCGTCGCAGTTCGCCACCGACTGGCCTGTTTTCTCGGCGACATCGGTGTTGACAGCCATACCGATAGTGATCGTCTTTCTGTCCGCCGAGAAGTACATCGTGTCCGGTTTGACTCAGGGGGCTGTCAAATAAGCCCTCGAACCTAAGCGAAGCCAAGTGTAAAGGAGGAACGTTATCATGAACGCCATGAACGGACGTCTGGCCCGAACCCTGGCCGCGGCAACTGCGGCCATCATGCTCCTTTTGGCCGGTGGAGCAATCTCGCTCGCCGCAGACCCTATCGTAGTGTGGTGCGAACCGCAGAAGCAGGCAACAATCCAGGCCGTCTCCGCTGAGTGGACCAAGCAGTCAGGCATACCGGTGCAAGTGGAAGCCGTATCAGTTCTGGAGACTGCGAACAAGATCCAGCTTGCGGGCCCCGTGGGCAAGGGCCCGGACGTTTTCTGCTGCCTGTCGGGCCAGCTGGGCATGCTGGTTACCACGGGCATCGCTGCTCCTATCGATGCTTCGCTGCTCGATCTGTCGCAGTTCATGAAGGTCGGACTGGAGGGAGCCACACAAAACGGAAAGCTGTACGGTGTGCCCTATGACATCTCTTCAGTGGGCTTCATATACAACAAGAAGATGTGGCCGAATCCCCCAGCGACTATGGACGAGCTGATCGCAAAGTCGCGCGAGCTCAAGGCCCAGGGCAAGTTCGGCCTACTCTGGCCGCTCGAGAATTTCTACTTCACGTATGCTATCATGGCCGGCTACGGCGGCTATGTGTTTGCCCCCACGGCCAACGGTTGGGACGTTAACGATATCGGGCTTGCCAACCAAGGCTCAGTGAAAGCCATCAAGTTGGTGAAGACCTTGCGCGACTCAGGGCTGATCCCAGTGGGCACAGACCACGTAGTCGCCCCCGGAATGCTCTGTGAAAGCAAGGCAGCCGCCATCATCGATGGATCCTGGGCACTCGGATCAGTGCAGCAGGCAGGCATCGAGTACGGCGTCGCCGCCATTCCGAAACTCGACAACGGCAAGTATCCGGCCCCGTTCGTCAGTCTCAAATGGTGGCATGTCAGTTCATACAGCAAGCGCCGGGCCGAGGCGGTCAAACTCATCGCGGCCCTGACCACCAAGGACGCGATGTACAGGTCCTTTAAGAACGCCGAAGGCATACCCCCGCGCCTTGACGTGCTCGACATGCCCGACGTTAAGAACAAGCCTGAAGTGGCCGGCTACGGCGCCCAGGCCAACTACGGATCGATTCTCCCGGATATCCCGGAAATGAATGTCGTATGGGTGCCCATGAACAGCGCCATCGAGATCGCCCTCCGCGGCGACAGGACAGTCGAAGACGCGCTGGCTGATGCGGTGAAGGTCATCAAGCAGAGCATCGCAGAGCTGAAATAGACGTAGCGCCCGGCATACGCCGGTGCAGCTAGGTTGGCCCGCTCCTAGTGGGGCGGGCCTTTTCCATGTGGCATGGAGCAATGTCGCATGGAGCAATGTCGCCCCAAGCCGTTACCGAATTTTCACGTTCTTGTTATTGCAGGTCGAGCCGGGCTATGCTAGATTGAGAACAGTACATCCTACCAAATAAACGAGTCCCGTGAGACTCGATTTGAGGAGGCGCATCAATTGAACACCGGCAGGAAAGTGCTGCTTTCGATGCAGCACACTATCGCGATGTTCGGCGCAACAGTCCTAGTTCCCTACCTCACCGGCCTCAACCCCAGCACCGCACTGCTCACTGCAGGACTTGGAACTCTCCTCTTCCACCTGATCACCGGCGGCACAGTCCCCATCTTTCTCGGATCATCCTTCGCGTTCATCGGGGTGATCCAAATCGTATCGAAAGAGTTCGGAATGCAATACGCGCTGGGCGGAATCGTGGCCGCAGGCTTGGTATACGTAGCCGTGGCCTTGATAGTCCGGCTCGTCGGGCACGGCTTCTTCCAATCCCTTTTCCCGCCCGTTGTCACGGGCAGTGTGATTATGGTTATCGGCTTGACCCTATCGCCTGTCGCCATCGACATGGCCAGCAGCAACTGGCCCATCGCCCTGGCGGTATTCTTCATAGCTGCCATGTCGTCGCTGGCATTCCGCGGTTTCCTGCAGATGCTTCCCATACTGATCGCAGTCACAGCCGGCTACCTGATCTCGATCGCCGCAGGCATCGTCGACTTCACTGCCGTGTCTGAAGCGGCCTGGATCGGCCTTCCCCAGCTCACCTTCCCCGCTTTCCGCTGGGAGGCGATTGCCGTTATCGCGCCCGTGGCCGTCGTCACCCTCATCGAGCACTGGGGCGACATCAACGCCAACGGAGCGGTCGTGGGTCGCGACTTCGTCCAGAGCCCCGGCCTGTGGCGCACGATTCTCGGAGACGGCTTGGCCACCACGCTCGCCGGTTTCCTTGGCGGGCCTGCCAACACCACTTACAGCGAGAACACAGCCACCCTCAGCTTGACCGGAGTGTATGACCCGGCCATTTTGCGCGGGGCAGCATTCTTCGCTCTTGGCTTGGCCTTCTTCGGAAAAGTCGGCGGCGTGATCAGGAGCATCCCCACGCCCGTCATGGGCGGCATCAGCATCCTGCTGTTCGGCATGATTGCCTCAGTGGGCATCTCCACACTCTTCTCCGGCGCCGACATGAGCTCCACACGCAACCGGATCATCTCAGCCGCAGTGCTGGTGTTCGGCCTGTCCACAGTAGTAGTTCCGCTTGGGCCCTTCAAGTTCGCCGGCATGAGCCTAGCGACGATGATCGGAGCTGTGCTCAATCAGGTGCTGCCCAAAGACAGGCCCAAGGCCAAACAGGCATAGCAGCGTCGCGAAAGGTTGAGCGCATCGGGCTAGATACGTGAGATTGTGAGACAGACATACAACATGTGAGCATGGGGCCGGCGCGCCGAGAGGCATGCCAGGCCCCATGCTGCGCTCTACGCCCCTGCAGGACTCCTCGGCATTCCGTAGAACATTGCTGCATATGGAGGCATTGTATGCCGAAGGGGAGGAAAACTCCGTGAAATCGCGATACCTCCTTTTCCAGAAGGCCGAAGCAGCATTGATCGAGGAAAAGAGCAGCAAGCTGTTTGGGCTCACCAGGTTGCTCGACCTGCACCTCAGTGGCGATTACGATGATGCATTACTGTCGGCAGCTGGGCCACATGCAATGCTCGCGCCCGAGGCCGACAGGATACGCATCCTCAATGAGCATCTGGCGCCCTTCACTGACCAGCTCGCCGCCGCCTTCCCCGGCGTTGGCGTGGGCTATTACTCGCGCGATCTTCGAGCCATTCTTACCTACGGCCCAAGCCGCGATTTCGGCTCGAAAGTCGGCACGGATCTGGGCCTCGATCACCTCGGATGGCAGGCAATGTCCACAGGCAAAGAGACGGTCGCGGTCGGATCCATGGTACGAGGCGAGATAATGAACTGCATGCGCCCGCTCATCCGGAACGGCAGGGCAATAGGATTCGTATGGGCAAACGAGGCGCTGGAAGACATCTATGCCCAGATCCAGGTGGGCGCGGGTAGGCTGTTCTTCTCTCCGGAGATTGAGCCGCTTCTGGGCCTTACGGGGATACTCCTGTTTGCATCCAAAGTCCTTCTGCTCGGAAAGTCCACATCATATAGCAGTTCGCCAGCAACGGGCTCACAGCCCGTAGGCTCACAGATGGTGCACAGGCTGGAACAGCTCAAGTGCTACCTCGAGCTGTTTCTCAACACACTCAGCCTCGCAGTCATATTGTCCGACGCCGATGGCCGCATAACATTCGTATCCAAAGGAATACAGGACATCCAGGGCGAGACGCCCGCCTCCTTGGTATCGCGCGACATCCGGAGCGTTCTGCAGCGTATGGGCATAGATCCCCACACTGCGCTGGATGAGTTCGCCGATGGGTCTCTCAATCGGTTCGTAGACGTCATGATCAAGACCCATGAAGGAGAACGGCCCATAACAATGGTGTCGACGCGAGCTGAGTGGCCTGCTAATGATAATGAGTCAGGTCACATCGTGATACTGGAAGATCTCAAGGAAGCTCAGGCCAATGAGGAAAGGCTGGAGCGGGCTGAGCGCCTCGCGGCAGTGGGCGAACTGGCCGCGGCCGTGGCTCACGAAATCAGGAACCCGCTGGCCGTGCTGAAGGGCGCCGTCAGCCTGGTCCCGCGGCGACTGGATGACCGCGAGTTCCTCGAGCAGTTCTCGCAAGTCGCCGCAGCGGAGATGGACCGGATCAACGGCACGGTCGAGTCTCTGCTGAGGTTCTCTCGGTACTCACAGCCGCATATGGTCTCCACCGACATCCGGCGCATAGCCGAGAAGGCCTGCAACCTCATCTCGGAGTATGGCAGGGGAATGGGCGTGAATGTTGAGTTCACATGCCCGGCCCATGTGCCCGCGCTCTGCGGCGACGGCGACCACCTCACACAGGCCATACTCAACCTGCTGCTCAACGGAATTCAGGCCATGCCGGCCGGCGGCACGCTCCGAGTAGAGGTGAACTGGAGGCCCGGCACTCGCTACGTAGAGATCGCCGTAGCCGACACAGGCCCTGGAATCGCCCCCGAGCTGCGCGACCACGTGTTCGAGATGTTCTTCACCACAAAAGAGAGCGGCACAGGGCTCGGATTGCCGCTTGTCCAGCGTATAGTCTACAGTCACCAAGGATTCGTGGAGTTCGAGTCGGAGACGGGAAAGGGCACTACATTTATCGTCAGGCTTCCAGTGATTGCCCAGAGTTGAGCTGAGGTGAGCAGCGTTGGATCCTGAAAGAATACTGGTCGTAGACGATGAGCCGAACATGGCATGGCTCTTCCGCCAGGCATTCGCAGGCGACTACGAAATCGTGGCGGCCTCCTCCGGAGAGCAGGCCCTCGAGCTTCTCCGCTGCCTAGACATTGACCTGATCATGCTGGACCTGCGCCTTCCCGGCGCAGACGGCATCGATACCCTCAGGGCTGCCCGAAAGCACGGCTTCAGCGGGCCTGTCATCGTCATGACCGCCTTTGGCGAGATCAAGACGGCGGTCGCGGCCATGAAACTCGGAGCGCACGACTACATCACCAAGCCCTTCGATATGGACGAGCTCAGGCTGACTATCGAATCCTCGCTTCGGCTGTCTAGAGAGACTAATCGGGTACGTCATTTGCATCGAGTCCCCGAAGACGCCACCCACCTTCGCGACATGATCACGGTTTCGCCGAAGATGCACAAGATATTTGAGACGGTAGAGAGGGTATCTTCAAGTGATGCTTCCGTGTTAGTGCAGGGCGAAAGCGGCACCGGGAAAGAGCTCATGGCCAGAGCCATACATTATACCTCTCCACGGAGGAACAAGCCTTTCGTGCCCGTGAACTGCGCCGCACTCCCCGACACACTTCTCGAAAGTGAGCTGTTCGGGTATGACGAAGGAGCCTTCTCCGGAGCCCGGAGGCGCAAGCCCGGAAGGTTCGAAATCGCGGATGGAGGAACGATTTTCCTAGACGAAGTGGGCGATCTTCCTCTGGCGATGCAGCCCAAGATCCTCCGAGCAGCGGAGGAGAAGATCATTGAACGGCTGGGCGGCACACGCAGGATCCCTGTGGATGTCCGGATAGTGGCGGCCAGCAACAGAGATCTCCGTCAGGAAGTCAAGGAAGGCAGGTTCCGACAGGATCTCTACTTCCGGCTCGCTGTGATCACTGTGTCAATTCCACCACTTCGCGACAGGAAGGAAGACATCCTGGTGCTTGCCGACCACTTCCTTCGGGAGTTCTGCGCCGATCTGGGCAGGCCGTCGCCGTCGCTCAGCGATGCCGCCGCCTCTGCTCTTCTCGCCCATGACTGGCCGGGGAACGTACGCGAGCTGAAGAACGCCATGCAGCACCTGGCACTGCTGTGCGATGACAGCGTTATCGAACCCCAGAGCCTGCCTGGTTGGCTTCTTATGGAAGGGCCCCCAGGGATCGAAGTGCGCGCCGATAGTGATCCACTTGATACTCCGTTGTCTCTGAAGGAATCGAAGCGTCGAACCTTCGTCGAGACCGAGAAAAGGCAGATAGCCGAGGCCCTCCGAGTCTTCGACGGAAACCGCACCCGAGCCGCCGAATACCTTGGCATCTCCCGACGGTCACTGCAACTTAAGATCAAGCACTACGGGCTGTAGCTTGGGTTAGGGCTCGCGCCCTCGTTCGCGCCCGCACACCACCCCACCCGCCCCCCACCGCGCGCCCCCCGCCCCGCGCCCCGCACGGGTGCAGCCGCATGCGAATTCGCTTACACATCTGATTAGGATAGTGCGCAGTGCATTTCACACCGTTTCCACGAAGACTCCACGACTGCCCCTCAGCGCCACCCTGAGATTGCTGCTCACGATTCGTCTCGCGCGCAATGCGTCGCAGGCGCACCCCCGGTGCATCCTTGGCATGCATCTTGCTACTCCATATTTCAGGATTTCGCCTAAATATGACGGGGGTGTTAGCATGATCCGGAAGATGGGCGAGTTCTTCACAAGAGTAATGGAGAAGTACCTGCCCGACGCGTACCTGTTCGCGATAATCCTCACCTTTATCTCGTTCATCCTGGCTCTCATCTTCACCGACGCGGGTTTCATGGGAACAATCAACGCGTGGTGGGGAGGCATCTGGGGCATACTGGCGTTCGCCATGCAGATGACTCTGATCTTGGTGACAGGGCACAGCCTGGCCCTTGCTCCGCCGGTCAAAAGAGTGCTTGCCGGCATCGCGAGGGTAGCTAATACTCCTGCTAAGGCTGTGTTTCTAGTGGCTCTCGTCGCCGGAATCTGTTCCTGGCTGCAGTGGGGGTTCGGCCTCATCGTGGGCGGCCTACTTGCAGTCGAGATCGCCAAGCGCGTGGAGGGCGTGGATTACCCACTGCTCATCGCCGCCGCGTACGCAGGTTTCCTCACGTGGCACATGGGCATATCCGGTTCCACTCCTCTGACTATCGCCACCGCAGGCAACCCGGCCAACCACATTGAGAAGCTGACCGGGCAGGTCATCCCCGTCACCCAGACCATGTTCGCCTCCTGGAACATATGGCCGGCCATGTTCCTGATCGTAAGCGTAGCAGGGCTTTTGGCAATGGCCATCCCCACCCGCGACAAGGCCCGGCCTCTATCGAAGGAGGCCATTGGTCTCCTCGAAGAAGAGGAGAAGCAGGAAGAGGCCGAACGCAGGAATGTCCAGATGGACACATGGGCCCAGCGAATCGAGAACTCGCGCATCATTAACTACATATTCGCGGCCATGGGCGTGATCTATCTGGTTAACTACTTCATCCAGAAGGGTTTCGCACTCGATCTCAACCTTGTGATCGGGATATTCCTGTTCCTCGGGATCATCCTGCACGAGCGCCCAATCAACTACGCCCGTGCAGTGAACAAGGCCATCAAAGGCGCTGGCGGCATCGCCCTTCAGTTCCCGTTGTACGGCGGCATCCAGGGCCTCATGATGGGCACAGGGTTGGCGTCTGTGATTGCGGGATGGTTCGTGGCCATCTCGACCACGCGCACATTCTACATGCTCCAGTTCTGGGCGGCCGGTCTGCTCAACATGTTCATCCCGTCCGGCGGCGGGCAATGGGCCGCTCAAGGCTCAATCACCGTTCAGGCTTCTCAGATGATAGGCCAGGAGCCTGTGAAAGCAGCGATGATGGTCGCATGGGGCGACCAGTGGACCAACATGATCCAGCCATTCTGGGCCTTGCCCCTTTTGGGCCTGGCTAACCTGAAGGCTCGCGACATCATGGGATACACCACGCTCGTTCTCCTCTGGAGCGGAGTCGTTCTGAGCATAGTAGCGCTGCTTATAGCTTAGCCGTGGTCAACTGGCAATATCGCCAACTGCATGAGCAATTTCACAGCGGAGGTGACGAGTCGGCGTGACGAAACTCAAGACCATCAGTGATGCGCTTCTAGGGCTGACCGATGGGATGACCATCATGGTCGGCGGCTTTCTGGGGACTGGCTGCCCGGACGCCCTTGTCGACGAGATCGTCCGGCGTGGCGTTGGCAATCTCACGCTAATCGCGAACGACACCGCGATGCCGGACCGGGGATACGGAAAGCTCTTCGCGACCGGGCAGATCAAGAAATTGGTCTGTTCATACATGGGTCTTAACCCCATTGCCATCACGCAGAAACTCGACGGGACCATCGAAACCGAACTAGTGCCGCAGGGCACTCTGGCAGAGAGGATCCGGGCAGGCGGTTCAGGACTAGGCGGCATACTGACACCCACAGGCGTCGGCACGATGGTTGAGGAAGGGAAGACGAGGCTCGAGGTCGGCGGGCGCGTCTACCTAGTGGAACTTCCCCTCAGGGCTGACTTTGCCCTGATCAACGCGAGCCTAGCTGACTCTGCGGGCAACCTAGTCTACCGCAAGTCAGCGCGGAACTTCAACCCTCTCATGGCCATGGCGGCTGATCATGTCGTAGCCCAGGCCGCTAAAGTCCAGTCTATCGGCGAGATTGATCCAGACCTAGTCATGACGCCGGGCGTCGTTGTAGACGCGGTAGTGGAGGTGAACTGAGGTGACTACAATGGATCCTCGCGAACTCATCGTCAAGCGCGTGGCCAGGGAACTCAAGGACGGTCACGTGGTTAACCTCGGAATCGGCCTCCCGACCCAGGTTGCAAAACATCTTCCGGAAGATGTGCAAATCGTGCTTCAATCCGAAAACGGTTTTGTGGGCCTCGGTAATCCGCCTGCGCCCGGAGAAGAGGATATGGACATCGTGAACGCAGGCGGTCAGCCTGTGTCGATCAACCCAGGCGGCGCATTCTTCGACTCTGCCATGTCATTTGCCATCATCCGAGGCGGGCACGTGGACGCCACAGTCCTCGGCGGTCTGCAGGTCGATGAAGAAGGCAACCTGGCCAACTGGGCTACTCCCGGCAAGGTATTCGGCATGGGAGGCGCCATGGACCTCGTAGTTGGCGCTAAGCGGGTGATCGTGGCGATGGAGCACCGGACCAGAGACGGCAAATCCAAGGTCCTTAAGAATTGCACATTGCCCCTAACGGCTGTCAAGGAAGTGGACCTGCTCGTAACCGATATGGGCGTAATCGAATTCACACCCGATGGGCCCGTCCTGCGCGAAGTCGCACCCGGGGTTACTGTGGACGACATGATCGCTGCAACTGAGGCAGCGCTCATCGTGCCTGATGACGTAGGAGTCATGCAGGTGTAGGCACCGGCAGATCCGGGCACATGCAGGTTCAGGCACAGGCAGGGGTTGGGCATACACACAGGAATCCCAAGCTCAGCGTAGCTAGCTGGCGGCGGTCCCCGTCCTTGGTTAGGCGGGGTCGCCGCCGTTCTTTCGTCGTAGATATGGCGCGCCGCTACGCGAGCAAGTAGACAAAGTAGAAGTGGCTCAAGCTGCCCAATATGATGAGGATGTGGAATATCTCATGAAACCCCAACCACCCGGGGATCAGGTTCGGCCTCCTGAGGCCGTATATCACTGCGCCGACTGAGTAAAAAACTCCTCCTGCAAATAACCACACAAGCCGGCGAAGACCCACTGTGCGAGCCAGCGGGACTATGGCGAAAACGCATATCCACCCCATGAGTAGGTATATGCCGGTGTATGCCCATCTTGGAGCGTTCAGGTAGAACACTTTGAAGAACACGCCTGCAACAGCCAATGACCAGATGACAGCGAGCATGGCATATCCCCCCGGGCCCCTGAGCGCGATGAGGCAGATCGGGGTGTAGGTTCCCGCTATGAGAACGAAGATCATTATGTGATCGAGCTTGCGCAGCACAACTTCCGCCCGCGTGGATACATTGAGAAGATGATATGTAGCGCTCGCCGAGTACAGCAGAATGAGGCTGCCGCCGAATATTGCGAACGATACGATCTGCCACGGGTCGTGGTTGCCCAAGCCGACCCGCAGAAGCGCCACGAGCCCCACAACAGACAGCGCGGCGCCTGCAAGATGACTGAGCCCGCTGGCCGGGTCCTTCAGCACATGCGACAACGCACTTCCTCCTCTGTGCTCCCTACATGCGACAACACGTTTGTTCGCCTGTGTCCCTCGCCGTCTTCATCGACAGCGCAACGCGTCCTCGCTCCTTGTCTACTGATAGCACACGTACACACACTATGTCTCCCACACTCACAGCATCCAGCGGATGCCGCACGAAAGTGTCGCTCAGCTCCGAGATGTGCACCAACCCATCCTGCTGCACTCCGATGTCGACGAACGCGCCGAAGTCGACCACATTCCGCACCGTGCCCTCGAGCGTCATCCCCGGGTGCAGATCATCCATGGTGAGCACATCCGTCCGCAAGACCGGTTGAGGCATTTCATCCCGCGGATCCCGCCCCGGTCGCTCCAGCGCCTCCACGATATCCTGCAGCGTCGGCACGCCCACGCCGAGCCGCGCAGCCCATCCCGAAAGAACCTGAGATTCGTTCCCGCCATCAATCTTCAGTGAGTCAAGAGCCTCGCGTAACTCATGCTGCCGCCGGGAGCCGGCGCCTCTGCCCACGTCGTCCACTGAGAATCCGAGTTCAGTCAGCAATCGCTCCGTGATCAAGTAGGACTCCGGGTGGATGGGCGTGTTGTCCAGCGGGTTTGCGCCATCGGGAACTCGCAAGAACCCTGCACATTGCTCGAAGGTCCTAGGGCCAAGGCGGGGGACGGACATCAGGGCCGAACGGTCAGAGAATGGGCCGTCTGCCTCGCGCTTCTTCACAATGTTGCTCGACACCGCCTTGCTCAGCCCCGCTACATATGACAGGAGCGCGGCCGACGCCGTGTTCAAGTCGACACCCACGCGGTTCACTGCCGACTCCACAACTCCGCTCAATGTCGATACCAGTTCCCCCTCGGCCACATCGTGCTGGTACTGCCCCACTCCGATCGCCTTGGGCTCGATCTTCACCAGTTCAGCCAGGGGATCCTGCAGACGCCGCGCGATCGAGATCGCGCTGCGTTCTGACACATCCAGCCCCGGGAACTCTTCGCGAGCAGTTGCCGATGCTGAGTATACCGAGGCGCCGGCCTCGCTCACAATCGCGTATGCCAGCGACTGCGAGCGCGCTGACCTCTGGATTAGCCCTGCAATGAACGCCTCTGCTTCGCGAGACGCTGTGCCATTGCCGATGGCGATCAGGTCGACGCCGTGGCGTTCTATCATCGCCAGCAGCACTCGCTCAGCTTCTTCGACGCGTCTTTGAGGGGGCGTTGGGTAGACGACTGCCACCTCAAGCAGCTTGCCTGTGGCGTCGACCACCGCAATCTTGCAGCCCGTACGGTAGGCAGGGTCTACACCCATCACCACCTTGCCGCGAGTCGGCGGCGTGAGCAGCAAAGACTTCAGGTTAGCCCCAAACACCCGGATAGCCTGGGCATCCGCCTGCTCCGTCAGAGCATGGCGCACATCCCGCTCCACCGCGGGCGCGAGCAGACGGGTGTAGGCATCCGCTGCTGATGACGCGAGTTCGGGGTCGGCGGGGCTAGTTGCTCTGCACGCATCGGCAGCACCATCAGAACCAGTAGCGCCGCCCTCGCGCGCCAGCCATCGACGGAGGTATTCCAGCACCTGCTCAGCGGGGACTTCTATCTTGACTCGGAGGGCCTTCTCCCGCTCGCCCCGGTTGATCGCCAGCACTCGATGAGGACGGATTCGGGCCACAGGCTCGCTATACGCGTAGTACTGCTCGTACGGCGTGCGCGCCGCCGAATCAACTGCCTCAGCGAATATCGTCCCGTTTCTGGTCGTCCACTGGCGCACCCATGAACGCACCTCCGGATCATCGGCCACAATCTCCGCAATGATGTCGCGAGCCCCCGCCAAAGCCTGGTCGGCCGTATCCACCCCGCGGTCAGCATCCACGAATTCGCCGGCCCGCTGCAGCGGATCTCCCGTCGCCGGTCGCGACATGAGCCAGGCAGCCAGCGGTTCCAGGCCGCGCTCCCGGGCTATGCCGGCACGTGTCCTGCGTTTCGGACGAAATGGGCGGTATATGTCGTCCACTCGCTGGAGTGTGGTGGCAGCCTCCAGCGCCTGTGCGATTTCGGGAGTCAGGGCGCCCTGTTCGTCAATGAGCCGAATCACCTCGGCCCTGCGGTCCGCGAGGCTCCGCAAGTATTCCAAGCGCTGCCGAATGGCGCGCAAGACCTCTTCATCGAGCCCTCCGGTCTGTTCTTTGCGGTAGCGAGCCAGGAATGGAATGGTGTTTCCCTCATCCAATAGCCGCACAACACTCTCCACATGCGGGCGGGAAACTCCCAGTTCGCGGCAGATTGCGGCTGCAATCTGCCCCTCGACCCCTGCTTTCGCACCAGCTTCCGCTCCGGTCTCCACTTTCTGCATAAGTCCTCCTAACATGCCGCGCGCTTTTGAATCAGCAGTTCCTCTTCATCATTGATCAGCCAGATATGCACTACGACATGATACTTGCCCGTAATCCGCAGTAGGCTGCGCAGCTATTCTATCACAGCGGACCACCACGTTCACGACCTACCCGAGCATAGCCGAGCATACCGGAATCGACCCGAACCGAATTCTGCAGCATTTGTCGTCATCACCGCAAAATCACCCGATCGGGCGATTTCGACGTGCGGCTCATGGTAGTAATCTAGGTGCTGCCAGGTATGAAATGGGGTCGAGCCCCGAAAGGTGGAATCAAGGTCCTGACCGAGAGAGGATGGACACTCTGCATTGACAGTGAGGATAGTCGCAGCAAGGTAATCGTTCCAACATGGCCTGTGAGCGTTGAAGCTGCAATAGCGGCGCTAGTTGCGGATGATAAGGAGAGCGTCGCTTTCCTGGGGCAATGGATCATGTGGGGATGGCTAGATGTCCTTGTAGACGCTTTGGATTACCTCGACAACTCCAGGCCGGACTGGCTCCGAAACGCCGACACAGGATACCGAATGGAACTCGACCGAGAGTACCGCTCATTGGGTGTAGCCTTCGAGTTCCAGGGAGAGCAGCACTTCAGGCCTACGGAGGCCTATCCTGATGAAGACGTACTGGCCAGGCAGCAGCTGAGAGATGACCAAAAAGCGGGCGTATGCCTGCGGAACGGCGTGCGTCTTGTAGAGGTTACCTTCGAGGATCTGACACTCAGACGGATGCTCAAGAAGGTGGACGGGCTTCCCCTAAGACACTACCGACCTGATGGGCCCATCATCAGGACCCTTAGCCAGTACAGCGATTCGTACATCGCCTGGATGAGGCGAAGGAAGGCAGGCGCCAAGTAACGTGAAACAGATTGTGCGAAGGCGGGAAGGCGGTCGGGCAGGCGACTCGACGGCGATCGGCAGAAGCCTACATACCCGCATCATGCTGGGCTTTTGACGCATCATGCGTTCTAGCTGGGCTTTTGTGACCCGTTCATTTTATGAACGCATTTTCCCATATGTGTCGCCAAATCGGACAATGGGTGATGCATAACGAGACGCATAGGTGCATAAAGCGTCCCGAACGAAGGACTCGAAGGAAGCCTCGCCGGACGCTGGCGATATATGCACGTATGGTTCCATTGTCCTCCATATTATGCCGCATTGCACTATGCGTCTTGCCATTATTTGTAGCCCAAGTCGCACACCCGACGTCATATACAGCTATACGTTCAATTATGCATCAACCATTGTCACCAAACTGAATGCATCAGCGGAAACGCGTTCAGAATATGAACAGACTAATTTTTCCCATCCGCCCCCATCCCCACCACAGCCCGCTCTAGCTGCGGCTCCGTCAGATGCATCGAACCCTGGCCCCAAGTCGAGTACCGGGGCCAGGGTTGGTCCGGCTTCGGAGCCGGGACGGGGATAGCTTAGCCGCTATTCTTCGGATTCCCGATCGAACCACTCAAACCCCGCATTCCGAGCAGCGCCCATGATACGCCGGTTGCGCTTGGGCATCTCGTCGGCCGGATATTTCAGGCCGAACACATTCTGGGCCATGTTGAGATGCCCGTCCCGCTTCACTCGGGCCAGAAACTCCTCGGCATGACCCTCCCCATGCACCTCGCGGCAGGCCTGGGCGATGCTGTCGACCCGGTCAGGAGTCGCTTCGAATGTCTGGCCTCCGTACTTCGCATCGAACGCCTGTAGCAACTCCTCGTCGGTCATCTCGTGGTAGACCTCGTCGTGAACCACCACATCCACGCCGAATTTCCGCCTCGGGGTGAGCTGCCCCTTGGGGTATCCCAGGCACACCATGACGACTGGAAAGACACCCTCGGGCAGCTTGAGCAGGTCCTTCAGTTCGTCAAGGCATTCGAGGACAGTGCCCACGTACACTGCCCCAAGCCCCATTGCATCGGCAGCCGTGCAGATAGTCTGCGCACAGATGACCACGTCCTGGAATGAGATCCAGAAGTGGCGGAACGCCCGTCGGGCTGAGAACGGAGCGTTCTCCGAAGCTGCCCACCGCTCCAGTCGGTGGAAATCGATGCAGAACACCAGGCTGACAGGGGCCTTCCCGATGAACGGCTGGTCGCCGCAGAGTGCCATCAGCCTCTGCCGCACGTCGGAATCGCGCACCCTGATCACAGAGTACGGCTGCAAGTTGCCGCCTGTGGCCGCATGGGAGGCCGCCGTAAGCACGGCGCGCAGCGTCTCATCAGGAACCGGTTCGTCCCTAAAGCTCCTGCAACTGGCCCTCTCATGCAGCATCTTCATTGTTTCATTCGGATAAGCACCGTCCACTTCACAACACCTCCAGCATCAGGTAGCACTGACGGGATCCATCATCATCACAGCTACTCCTTGATCCCTCCCAGTGTGAGCCCGGATATCAGCCACTTGGATGAGTACAGGAACAACAGCATAGCCGGGATTGCGACAAGCACCGACGCGGCCGCGAACATGTTCCATTGCGTGGAGAACTGGTCCATAAGTTTCTGAAAGCCCAGCGGCCATGTGAACATGCCGGCCTTCTGCAGCATGACCCTGGCCATCATGAACTCGCTCCAGGCAGTCATGAAACTGAACAGACCTGCGATTGCCAGCGCGGGGGTAGACAGCGGCACTATGACCCGGTAGAAGGCCATGAGTGGGCCTGCTCCGTCCACCATCGCTGCCTCTTCCAGTTCCCGGGGTATGGTGTCGTAGTAGCCCTTCAGAAGCCATATGGAAAAAGGAACCGACCCAGCTGAGTAGCTCAAAATGATCCCCGTATAAGTGTTGAATAGCTTCAACCTTACTACCATCACGTAGATCGGAAGGAGAAGCATTCCGGGCGGCAGCATCTGCGTTGTGAGCAGGAACAGCAGGCCCTGGCGTCGGCCGGGGAATGACCACCGTGAGAAGGCATAGGCCGCAGCCGCGGCCAATAGAACTCCCACTATCACTGTAGCGATCGACACCAATAGGCTGTTCCACAGCCAGATAGTGAAGTCTTTCTCCATTATAAGGGTTTTGTAGTTGTCCAGAGTGGCGCCCTCAGGTATCAACGACAGGTCTGTAGCGAACAGCGCAGAACCCGGTCGAAGAGATATGCTGACTACACGCAGGAACGGGTATATGGCCACTATGCACGCGCATATGAGCACAATGTGTATGAGCAGACGTTTCGCCGGGCTGTCGCCGCGTGAGCCGTGGAAGAACCGGTTCATCGCTCGTCCACCCCCCTAAACCCCCCGGATGCCCGAAGATATACGCCGGCGAACATCAGAAGAAAGACGAATATGACCAGCGAGTATGCGGCCCCAAAGCCGTAGCGATAGAACTCGAAGACTGCCTTGTACAATGACGTAACTAGTATGTCCGTCCCTTCCATAGGACCGCCTTTGGTTATGAGGTATATCACGTTGAAGTTGTTGAACGTCCATACTATGCCCAGTATGATTGCGGGCGTCAAGACCGGCTGCAGAAGCGGCATCGTGATCGACTTGAACTGGTGCCATGCGGACGCGCCGTCTATCTGGGCAGCGTCGTAGTACTCCGGCGAAATGCTCTGGAGCCCGCCAAGTATCGTCACCATCATGAACGGGATGCCCAGCCATATGTTGACCAGTATGACTGCAACAAACGCCCACTTGGGATCGGAAAGCCACTGTATGGGCTGAAGGCCGAACCGCCTGAGCACCAGGTTGATGAACCCGTACTGGTAGTGGAACTCACCCTTCCAGGCGAGAGCCGCGATGACTTGTGGGATAGCCCATGGGACCACAAGCAAGGTCCGGTATATGGCCTTACCCCGCATCGGGCGGTTCAGCAGGATAGCCAGAAAAAGCCCGCCCAATACGTGAAAGAAGACGTTCACCACCGTCCACACCACGGTCCTCCCAAGGAGTTGGACGAAGGTGACGTTCTGGAGAACTGGATGCCTGAACACGTCCAGAAGGTTCTGTATCCCGTATGAAAGGCCCACTGAGAATTGCTTGAACCTGTACATGCTCATGTTGCTGAACGCAAGGTAGATATTGAACCCAAACGGGTAGATGACAAGCGCCGTTACGGCCACGAATGCAGGGAGAATCAGCATTATCGGCAACGCGTACTTATGCTTGAGCATCCGATACAGAACCAGATATGCCAGCCCTTCGAGAGCTGCAGTGAACGCCAGCACCATCAGAAGAAACCGGATAGTCTCCTGAAGTCCGCTCGACATGATATCCCAGGTCAGTGGGATCAACTCAATCACCACCCGTGCCCCGGCATTAGGACCACTTCCGACACAGCTGGGCGCCTCGGACAAGCCGTCCCGGGCAAGCTGTGCTTGAGCGAGGATATATGGAGCTGGACGGCCCGGGCCATGAGCGCCAGGATCCCTGCCCGAGCCGTCGCAACACCAGTGCGCATCCAGATCAGCGCACGCTCTTACTGCCAGGCAACTACTTCGTCATCTCGCGAATCAGTTTCTCGCATGCATCCTGCATTGCCTTGGCGGCATCCTTGGGAGCCATCTTGCCGGCCATCACGGCCTCCTGGTTCGGTCGAATGGCGTCCCAGGCAGCCCTCATCTCAGGCACTGTAGGCATCGGCTTGCCCACTACCATCTGGTCGGCGGAACCGCTGAGGACGGGGTCGGCCTTGATCAGCGGGCTGTCGAGCGCCGAGGCCAACGCGGGCAGGCGCTTGTACTTATTGAGGAACATCAGCTGCACATCGGATGACGAGCAGTACTGCACGAACTCCTTGGCGATCTGCAGTTTGTCGCCCTCAAGGTATTCGGGCAGCATGAAGTATATGCCGGAAGTCATCGGGGACGGCCAGCGCCCGGTCTTGCTGACCATCGGAATGCGCGCCACGCCCAGGTCGACCTTCTTCTTCACGTCGTCAGTCTGGTATCCGGCGAGCGACCAGTCGCCGTTGATCAGCATGGCAGCCTTACCTTCCTTGAAGAGCGAGTCGGCTGCGTCGTAGTCACATTCCAGCGGCACAACCTTGTGGACGAACTTGAGGTCGTACATGAACTGCAGGGTATCTACCATCGCCTGATTGTTCAGCGTAGGCTTCGTGCCGTCAAGCGGCCAACCGCCGAACCCGCCCAGCCAGGGCGCGAGCCAGAACGGCTCATTCAGGTTGTACACAAGCCCATACTGGTCGGGCATGCCATCCTTGTTGAGGTCGCGGGTGAGCTCCTTTGCCACCTTGATCAGCTCATCAGTGTTCTTGGGCGCAGCGGCGATGAGCTTCTTGTTGTAGAGCAACATCAAGTGGTTGCCCACACTGATCGGCACACCCCAGGTCTTGCCATCGAGCTCCACAGCCTCTAGGCCGGGTCTCGCGAAGCCGCTGAGGAAGCTCTTCCCAAAGACCTCGTCTACCGGCCTGATCAGCTTCATCGCAACGAACGGACCCGCGTGGTCCGACACAGTCCATAGAAGATCCGGCCCTGCGCCGGCGAAAGCCGCCGATTGGAAGTTCTGCCTGAGATCCTCCACGCCGTAGTTGAGTATCTCAAAAGACAGCCCCGGACGGGACTTCGCGAAATCCTCGGTGAGTTTCACGATCTCCTGCAGAACCCCTTCGGCCTCGCTCTCCTTGGTCCAGATCGTGAAGTTGATCTTCTTCGCTGCAGCAAAACCGGCGGGTACGATCAGCGCAAGCATCAGGAAAGCCACCAATGATGAAACAATCGCCCTCTTCACTAGAGTTGCCTCCTCTCATAGTCGACCTGATGATAAGCCGCCCATGCGGCCGAACTAGACTACATTCGACCGAAATCCACATACTCAAGCCTTCGCGGACATTCGATACACATCTACACCTGGTGTGCCGGAACATCACCTCCGAACTGAGTCATTCGGTGTCATGCATTCTCGCGGGCACTCACGCGAGCTGCGACGACAGCCGGCTAGCGCCGCATGACTCGCGAACAACGAGTTCCGCAGGAAGGACAGTCGCCTTCGGGGATCTCTTGGGATTTGTTATTATGCGCAGCAATTCACACACAGCACTCCTGCCCATCAGCTCGCCTTGCTGCTTAATGGTAGTCAGTGCCGGGCGCACGTAAGAAGCGGCTTCGATGTCGTCGAAGCCCACAACGGCGACATCTGTGGGCACTCTGCGCCCCGTGTCGCGGACGGCCTTCATCGCGCCAAATGCCATGACATCGCTGATCGCGAATACGGCAGTGGCATCCGGGCGCAATTCCAGCTTCGCACGGACAGCGGATCTCGCCCCTTCCTGAGTGTAGTTGCCGATGCAGAGCAGGCTCGGATCGAATCCAATGCCATGCGCGCGCAGTGCTTCCTCGTATCCGATACGTCTAGCTACCGCTATCGTGGGCAGAGGAGCGTATTCGCCTGGCTGGTCGTACCCGTCTACATATATGATGTTGCGATGGCCCAGAGAGATGAGGTGCTCAGCAGCCCGACGGGCGCCGGCGATGTTATCGGAAGTCACGTACGTTACTCTGGGTCCTTCGAAGGGGATGTCAATCATCACGGCTGGGACTCCGCTCGCCCGCACTTCGGCGAGAACCTTGGCAGAGGGCAATGTTCCCATAAGCATGATCCCCTCTACCTTGGCCTCATAGCAGCGCCGAAGAGTTTCGCGCCACCGCCGATCTCGAGTGTCCTTCACGCCAAGAACCAGCTCATACCCGGCCTTCTCGACCTCAGCGGTTATCCCGCACGTAACTTCATAGAAGAAGGGGTGGTGCAGTCCTTCGACTGCAAAGAGCAGCAGTTGCAGCACATAGCTGCGCTTTGCGACAAGCCTCCTAGCAAGCGCGCTTGGATAGTAGTTGAGTTGCTCCATTACCTCACGGACACGGTGCTCGGTCTCTGCACTGATGTCGCCATATTCGTTCAGCACGTGCGAGACCGTACTGACCGACACACCTGCCGCCCTGGCAATGTCCCTTATTGTAGGCCTCTGAACCCAGCCTGACTGCACGTCATCGCTCAACCTAACACGCCACCCTCACCGTGTGCTCATGGCCGTTTGGCTTCATGGCAGTAGTGCGGCGCACAAAAGCGTCTAGGTTAGGTAATCAACTGCAGTGATCAGATGCTGTTGCGAATGCTGCAATGCTCATTGAGGATGTTAGGGGAAATGTAGGAGTTTCTATAACGATATAGTCACTAATTCCATACTAGGATATCGGCGCAATGGTGTCAACCCCATCGTCAATCTCAGGCGGTCGACATCTCGGTGGCGTGTAGCCGGACGGTGGGGGGATCTGTGCCGCAGAATCCCAGAGGTGTGCTCCGTCATCGGATGAGCGTAATGCGGGTTCGATAGGCTTCTGAGGCGCCGGGGATTCCCAGGTGACTCAGCCCAGCCATTCAGCCACTTCCTCGGGAAGGGCCTCGCGTATACGGGCCGCTAGGTCGGGTCCGACGCATTGGCAGACTGTGTTGAGTACTGCCGCCACGCGCGTGATGGCGTCATCTCCCATCGGAACCGAGACTAGGTCGCGCCCGCCAAGGGTGGAGTCGTATCCGGATTCAGTCTCCATCATGTTGATAGTCGGCCCAATGAAGTCCTGCGCGTCAACCATTGGATCCCCAGACGCCTCTTCAGTTGGCTCCTGTGTCGGATCCGCGTGATGTACGCCTTCTCCGTCTGGCAGCCCACCCCATACCCCCCAATCGAACGGCTCATCCGGAGTGATGGCAGGCCAGTCTTCGGGCATGCCTGTATCGGGGCCGGAGTCGTCGCCGGGCGGATCGCTGCTGTCTCCGTCGCCCGCAGCTATCCTCATTGTCTCCCCAAGCTGAACTGGAAGCCTTGCAGCCACTTCCATGCCCAGCGCGTGAGGCAGAGACCTCGCGAGCACCGCCACACTTTCGATGGCGGTTCTTTCCACCTCCTCCTCATCTCCGAACTTCGCTCTGGCCATGACCTGTTTGCAGAATGACTTCATGTCCACGCTCGCACGTCCCTCCATATTCAGGCATACTCGTCCAGGAGATGCAAAAACCCGTCGGCTCCGATGTCGTCAAGAGCCCTAGCCGGGAGAGGGCCACGGACTAGCCCCGGCAGTGACGTGTGATACGGCTGCTCAGCGCGCCGGTAGATCACGCCCAGGGGAATCCGGTCACCCCATTCGCGTGCAAGCTTCATCGCAGCATAGGAGTCGCCTGAATCATGGCCATTCGCACGCTGACGGTCGCCCTGATCGCCGTCGGGTCGGCGACTGCCCGGGCTGCCTCCTGCCTCATGGCCTTGCGGACGCTCCTCTACCTTGTACACCCTCTGCCTGTACCACTCGTATGTGTTGATCTTGTTGAAGCTCACGCACGGCTGCACTATATCGAGCAGGGCGTAGCCCGGATGGCTCATGGCGTCGGCCATGAGCCCTGCTGTGTACTTGGGATCGAATGCCGCTCCTCTAGCCACAAAGGTGGCGCCCGCAGCCAACGCCAACGCAAGAGGCATGATTGGCGCTTCGATCACCCCAAACGGCGACGTTGAAGTGCGCCTGCCTCTGTCGGTCGTCGGCGAGAACTGGCCTTTCGTGAGCGCGTACACCTGATTGTTCTGTACGATGTGCGTGATGTCCATGTTCCGTCTGGCCGCGTGAATCAGGTGGTTGCCTCCGATTCCGTATGCGTCTCCATCACCGTCGACCACAACCACTGTGAGCTCGGGATTGGCCAATTTCACCCCGGTGGCTACTGCAAGAGGACGACCATGGATACTCATATAGCCGTAGGCATGCACATAGTCCGGCAGTTTGCTGCCGCACCCAATTCCGGACACGATCACTACCTGGTGAGGCCCAAGGCCCAGCCACACAAATGCCTGCTTCAGGGCGGCCATGATCCCATAGTCCCCGCAACCGGGGCACCATACAGGTTTCTGTTCGGAATCGAACGGGGCATCAGGCATCAGGCGTGCCCTCCTTTCGACCTATCTGCAGACCTTCCCTCACCCCGTCTGCAATCTCGCGCGGCGAAATCTGACGACCGTCGTACTTGAGGACAGCTAAGTCCGGAGCCCGCCCAGTGATCATCCTGTGTATCAAGGACATCTGCCCGCTGTAGTTCTGCTCAACGGCGACGAGCATGCCCTCCTTGGCCCGACCTCCCCCACAGCCCGAACCACCGGCGCCCCCCGCCTCGGCTGTTGCGTCGCCCGTGGGCATCGCACGCATTGTCAAAGGCGCCGCCGCGTCCGATACAGGCCACAGATCCGTGTAGTGCAGCACGTTGGCACGGATACCGTCCGCGGCCAGGAGCGTGACCGCTTCGCATGCCGCCGGCAATGTTGAACCCCACACAAGCAGGGTTGCGTCCACATCTTCTTTCGTCCCGGCATCGCCGTACACCGTGGGCCCACGCAAGTCGTTGGCCAACGCGGTCTCCATCTTACGCATCCTCTTGCGCATCATCTCCACCCTGACGCCGCTCTCCTCAGTGATGTGCGCGTCCTCCTCGTGCTCATCTGTAGACGGCGCGTGCACACCGCCGGGATGCCCAAAACCGACCCGCGGCGAGATCCCCGACTCGGTGATCGCGTATCTCAAGTACCTCTTGTCAGTCGCGTCCGCGGCCGGAGCCTCGTCGCTGTACCCGCCCAGGTACTCCCCGCGATCGCGAACGACCGCGTTCCAGCCTAGGCATGATCGGCCCAGCGTGACGAGGGAACCCCCGACATACGAATCGAGCAAGACGATTACCGGGCATTGATACCGTTCAGCGAGGTTGAAGGCGCGGTAGCCGGCCTCGAAGCACTGCTGCACACTGCCGGGTGCAGTCACGATGTGCGGGAAGTCGCCATGAGATGGGTGGAACGCGAGCAGCAGGTCAGACTGCTCAGTCCGAGTCGGCAGGCCGGTAGACGGCCCTCCGCGCTGGACGTCCACGATGACCAGCGGAACCTCGGTCATCCCCGCCATGCCGCACGCCTCTGTCATCAGGCAGAGCCCGCCTCCCGACGTGGAAGTCATCGCCCGCGCGCCGGTCAGGCTGGCCCCCACAGCCATGCAGGCCGCAGCTATCTCGTCTTCGGCGTGTACCGCGACAATGCCCAAATCGCCCGCATGCGCCGCCATCCACTCCAGTATGGTAGTTGCCGGAGTCATCGGGTAGGCGGCGATGAAACGACAGCCCCCCGCTGCCGCTCCCAGGCAGAATGCCTCGTTACCCGATAGCAGAATGCGCGCAGGTGGAGGCGATGACGACACAGACGGAGATGGAACCTCCGGCGGAGGCAGTCTGAAGGGGAAGCCTGCAGCGAGTCTGCCCGACACGTATTCGTGCGCCTCCCGCGCGGCCTTGACGTTCGTGTGCACCACCGACTCGGCCTTGTGGGCAAACCGCTGCTCTATTGCGGCGCACAGAGGATCTATGCTGAACCCGATAAGCCCCATAGCCGCCCCAAGCGCGGCCATGTTCATCGACGCCTTGCTTCCCGCTTTCTCAGCGATGTTCGTTATGGGGACGCGAAAGACGCCGATGTCGGGCCTGAGACCGCCCTCGAGGTCGACGGACTCGTCGCAGATCAAGCCGCCGCCCCGGGCCAAGTTACCCATCTGAGTTAGGGCAGCGTCACGCGTGAGCGTGGCAATGACATGCACGGGGTCGCCATGGCAGAGGACAGGCGCGTCGCTCGCGCGGACTTGATAGAAGTTGGTCCCGCCGCGGATCCTGGATCGGTAGTCGGCCATACCGAAAGCGAAACAGCCTGCTCGAATCAGAGCACGGCAGGCTATGGCGCCGGCGGACTCGACACCTTGCCCGGCGTCGCCCCCGATGGATATCGACACGTCGAACCGACGCACCGGAGGACAGGCACCACACTCGGAGTGTATCGCATCGCCGGATTTGGGCACATGCGGCGACGACTCGTGTGGCTCCGTCGGCACATGCGATGACCGCGAAGCTGGCTGTGTATGCAGTGTGCGCGCTGTGTGCACTGTTTGCCCCTCCCGACTTGTGGGTCAATCTCATTCTGCCCAGTTCGTGAGGGAACATGTCGCAAAGTGCAGCGCATCGCTGATCTGCACGACTTGTCATGGCTTGTTATCACTTGACTTTACTTGTGTATTCCTGTATGGTTTGCTTGAGGGGAGGTAGTCTCGTGAGTGAGCGCAGGCTCGTAACCGCCCAAGAGCTGGCCGATATGCTGCAGCTATCGGTGGAAACTATATGGCGCTACACCCGCAATAAACGAATACCATACATTCAGCTGTCGAGCAGGCAGTACCGGTATGACCCGAGCGAGGTCATGAGCCGCCTGGGCGTGAGTGCCCCAGGGTTCGGTGCCGGTTTGGTGTGCGAGGCCAGGCCCGAGTACATGACGAACAAGGTGTACACCTATGACGACTACCTCCAGCTGCCTGATGGAGAAGGCTACCACTATGAAGTCCTCGACGGCATGCTCATACGGGAACCGGCGCCGTACGTGCATCACCAACGAGTGTCCAGGCGGTTGCAGCGTCTTCTGGAAGACTACTTTGCCTCCCGGGATCCGGCCGGCGAAGTGTTCGACGCGCCAATTGACGTGACATTGTCGGGCACAAACGTGGTCCAGCCAGACCTGATCTACATTCCCGGCGCACGCAGCGAGATCGTCGAGGAGGCACGCATCGACGGCGCCCCATACCTGGTTGTGGAGATCCTATCGAAGTGGACCCGGTCCAAAGATCGAGTCATGAAACGCAACATATACGAGCGAATGCAAGTGCCGCACTATTGGGTGGTCGATCCCGAGGACGAGGCTATCGAGGCCTATACCCTGCGCGACGGCGCATATGTCATGCGAAGCTCGGGGCTCGGCGAAGGCGAGTTCATCCATCCTGATTTCCCGGGGTTCGCATTCGACCTCGCGGCCCTGTGGAAGCGGCCTGGAACGGCATAGTCTGCTCTACTGGGAACAGCCCAGGGCAGCATGGCCTGTCCCTTAAGCCCGGCTGTCTGATGGAACACTCGGTGAACGCCCGGTACAGATGAAGGAGGGCTGCCTGCCCAGAAGGCGGGCAGGAACCCTCCCTGCGTTTCTCGATCGCGTCGATGTCACTTGCGGCACTGCCCGCGGGCCTTTCTAGAACGAGTAGCCCAGCGATACCCAGTGAGAGTCGGGCAGTTCCGCGTGGAACTGGTAGGCATAGTCGACACGGAAGCCTGCAAGCGCAAACCCCGCGCCGGCGGTGAATCCCCACTGCTTGTCGGCGTTCACCATCGCGCCCACCCGAGCGGCGAACGCGTCGATGATCTGATACTCTGCGCCCACTCGCCCGGTGGAGTGGGTTACGTCGTAGTCAGCCGCCAGCGTGAGTCCCTTGAGCGGCTTCACCGACAGGCCCAACACATACGACTGATCGAAGTCGTCAGTATGTCCACTCTGGAATTTGACGGAGCCGATGAGGTTGTGCGCCACGGCGCCGAACCTGATCCCGTCGAGGTAAGGCAGGGCGATCAGCGCGCCTATGTCGCCGGTTGCGCCAAAGCCTCGGTTAACGCTTGCGTCCTGTGCATAGAGCTTAACCGCCCCGCCCAACGCGAACGGGCCGAAAGCGCGGGCGTATCCGCCCGCCAGCGTTCCCTCGCGATACCCGAATTCCTCAGTAGGGTTGCCGTATTCGTCAGTGCCCTTGGCTGTCGATAGCAGCCCGAACACGGCCGCGCCCATGTTCTTCTGGGCATAGCCCACGCCGAAGTAGTTGCCGGCCCCGAGCAGAGTCGAGTACATTGAGGTCACGTCGTGCCCATCGATCAGCGCCAGACCTGCGGGGTTATAGTAGATCGCGTTGGCGTCGTCGGCGACGGCCACGAATGCCCCGCCCATTCCGAGTGCCCGGGCGCCCATTCCCACATCGAACAGCGCCGCGGTGCCTACGGGATCCTCTGCTGCAGCTACACCCGCCGCCGGCGCCAGCACGAGCAGCCATGTCACAGCCACTACGGCGATGACCAGCCAGTTAACGTATTTCGCCTTCATCTCGTCACCCCCACTTAGCGGCTGATCACAAGCCGCGTGATGTCAGTTCTCACACCGTCAGCGGTGACCATGTAGCACAGATAGAGCCCGTTGGCCAGAGGCTTGCCGGCCTTGTTCACAAGATGCCACTCGAAGCATGTCTGGCCGCTCTCGATCTTCTGCGAGAACACCTGTCGACCGGCGATGTCATACACGTACATAGTCGCCTCGCCGGAAGCGTTGATGTAGAAGTTGACCGAGTCGGAAGCAGGGTTTGGACCAACGACGAAGTTGTTGGCCCCTACCACCGACACGATGAACGGCTTGCTCACTCCGCTGCTTGACACGCTGTCGGGTCTGGACGCAGTCACTCGAATTACGTACTGCCCGCCGCGGCTGAGCTTCGTGAGATCCCAGAGATAGGATCCGTCGTTCGCCTCGTTCGTTGCCAGCGTAGCCCAGGTGTTCCCGTCATCGGGGGAGTACTCGATCTTGATCGCAAGCCCCATCCCGGTGAAGTCTGAGGCCGTCCAACCCACCAGCGTGGATCCAGTGTACACCTGCCCCTGTACAGGCTTGGTCACTATCACTATCGGTGTATCTATCCACTCAAGCACACTCTCGAGCAGGGCCCCAGCGTCGAACGGAGGGACGCCGTTAGCTGCACCGGGCGCCTTCTCAGCCTCTGGAGCAGGCGCAAGCGTGAAAGCCTCGAAGGCCACGCCCATGAACACCAGGCGGTGGTTGTCGCTGGCGTACCTGAGTGCACAGGGCTTACCTTTGTCGGTGAGGAGAATGGCCGTTGCTTCGGGCGCAATTGTGAGGACGTCGGTCAGGTCGTCGAAGTCCTCAGGGAATGCAAGGTCGATCTTGCCGGCGCCTCCGGTCACCGGGTCGCCTGCGACGCCGGTCACGTAGGCGGTTCCCGCGTCGAGTTCAACGCCCGTCACGTGCAGGTAGTTGCGGGCAAAGTCGGCGACCTCTCCTGATCCCGCAAGCCCAGACATGATCTGCTGGCCCGCAAGGAACAGCCGCCCGCCCCGGCCGAGGAAGTCGGCTATGGCCGCCTGCTCGAGCTCGCTAAGGCTGCCATGCTCACCGCAGTTCCACACAACGCGGTACATCTCGAGGCCAGGTTTGGCGCCACCCTCGCCCATGATCGACCCGGACGGGGTTACGATGTGCTCGGCCCCGATGACATCTAGGGCGTCGATGAAGTAGCCCTCCGTGTCGTCGTCCGAGTCGTCATCATCTACGAACACGATCACGCCCAAGTTGACCAGCACATTGAAGCGGGCGCTCAGGCTGCTGCCCGAGATCTCGTCGGGCCTCGATGCGGTGACGCGGATCACGCATGATCCGCTCTCGCTGAGCTTGGTGACGTCCCACAGATAGGATCCGTCATTCGCCTCGCCCGTTGCGATGGCACGCCAAGTGATCCCATCGTCCATGGAATAATCTATGTCAATGACCAGTTCTGCGCCAGCATAGTCTACTGCCTCCCAGGCGATGACCGTCGGCTCGGCGCAAATCTGATCAGCGATCGGGCTGGTCACTGTGACTATGGGCTCGGCGATCCATTCAATGACGTTGCCAAGCAGGGCCCCTGCGTCGAACGGGAGAGCGCCGTTGTGCGGGCCGACGCCGGCTGCCCTGTAGGCCTCTGGAGCAAGCTCAAGCGGGAATGCCTCGAATGCTACAGCCAGGAACACCAAGCGGTGGTCGTCGCCGGTGTACCTGAGCGCGCAAGGCTTGTCGTTATCGTTCAGGAAGATCGCAGTCGCTTCGGGTGCAACCTCCAGGCTATCTGTCCAGTCATCAAAGCCCGATGGGAACGTCAGATCCACCTGGCCGGCGCCGCCGGTCACCGGGTCGCCTGCGACGCCGGTCACGTAGGCGGTTCCCACATCATGCTCTACGCCAGCTACATGCAGGAAGTCACAGGCGAAGGCCCTGCCGTTGTCCGACTTGTCCAGCCCGAACATGACCTCCTGGCCTGCGAGGAAGAGACGCCCGCCCTGGCTCAGGAACTCGGCCACAGTCGCCTGCTCAGGTTCGCTCAGCCCTCCAAGCTCGCCGCAGTTCCAGACCACCAGGAAACGTTCGAGGCCAGTCAGTCCGCAGTACTGGCCGGTCATGACTATGTTTGGAACCGCGAGATACTCCTGCCCTATGGCGTCGAAGGCGTCGAAGAAGTAGTACTCGGTGTAGTCGTCCGAGTCGTCGTCATCGACGAACAGGACGCTACCCGGGTTGGCCACGGTCACCGCAATGACGCCCTTTCTCCACTCGCCGCGCTCGTCAATTACGATGAGGAGGGCTGCGTACGCGCCGGGTTCGTCGAAAGCCATGGTGACGGTGCTGCCCACCAAGGGATCGGTGGGTTCGCTCGGATCATCGAACAGCCACAGATAAGTAAGGCTATCACCATCCGCATCGTGGGCCTCAGCGGTGAATGTGATTTCCTCGCCCACCTCCGCGAAGTAGATGTCGGCCTCCATCCTGTCGATGGTGGGCGGCCTGTTGATCGGGCCCATCAGGTAATTGTAGACCTTAGTAAGGAAGTACGCCGAGTTGTTGGGGTTGGGGTTTGTCGGATCCCCATCGTCTCCTGGATCGAATATGGGGAGTTCCTCCCACGGCACGGTGGTGAACACCAAGCGCTGGTTCTCATCGGCATATCGCAGCGCCGGCCATATCTCATCCCCGTAATCCTCATTTTTCAGGATTGGCCTGGCATTGATGTCCGGCCAGAGTGCATCCTCCAGCCCAAACCCGATATCGCCGTCGAAGCTCATGCCGTCGGTGATGACATCGCCATCGATTCCGTCCCAATGACCCATCGGCACGTTATCTCCATAGTCCCATACATGGAGATAGTCCCAGGCAAACGGGGTAAGCGCCAGGTCGTACAGATACTCCGGCGAAATCATGAGGAGCCTTCCGCCATTGTCCAGGAATCTGGCCAAGTAGTCTTCCTGGTCAAGTAGCAGAGTATCGCTCCAGGAGAATGAGGTGTTCCACACAAGCATGCGGTCGTTGAAGTCGTCAGGCAGGCCCAGCGGATACCTCGAATCCACCACGACACAGCCTAGTCCGGCTTGCTCGCAGGCGAAAAGGAAGTAGTCCTCAAAGCTGAATCCGCCGTCGTCATCAACTAGGATAATGGTTCCGGGGTCGGCTACAACAATCTGTACCGGCCAAGTGGATTCGACGCCGTCGCAAGTGACAGCATGGAACCAGGCCAGATAGGCTCCTTCTTCTGCATAGGCGTGCGTGGCCGTGTATCCGGCGGCGTCATCCGAGCCGTCCCCAAAAGACCACCAAGCATGATCAACCGCAGATGGATACTCCACCTCGGCGGAGAACTCGGCCGCAAGGGGCGCGGCCCCGAAGGTGACGTCAGCCGAGGCTGAGGTTATCCTCACAGGGAACTCCAGCTTGACGGCATTGGCCACGTTGAGCCGCCCGCCGGTAGTCATCTTGCCGACAAAGGCGGGATTTACGTCAACAGACGCCAGCAGTGCATCTTTGACCGTGATGTCCCCCTCGCTCCATCCCTCGGCCCCGGGGTATAGGGGCATGTCCGGGTATTCGGCCGCTACCAGGGCTGCGGCGCCCGACACGTGCGGGGTCGCCATAGACGTGCCGCCCATCCAGATGTAGCCCGCAGCGGCGTAGGCCGAGATTATCCAGTGCCCGGGAGCTGCCAGATCAACGCTCTCCAGACCGTAGCACGAGAAGTTGACCAGGTTGTCGTTCCAGTCGGACGCCGCCACTGAGATGAGGTTGGGGCAATCATAGGATGATGGATAGTGCGGGTATATGTCCGTGTTTTCTGCGGAGTTTCCTGCTGAGGCGATGAACAGCATCCCTGAGTTGGCAATCGCCTCCCGCAGCGCCTGGCTCTCTCCTCCGCCGCCCCAGGAGTTGCTGGCGATCTTTGCGCCCATCATCGAAGCGTAGTTGATCGCATCAATCGCATCCCAGGTCGATCCGCTCTGGCCATGGATGAACTTACACGACATGATCTGCGCCTTCCAGGCCACGCCGGCGACGCCGCGTCCGTTGTTGCCCTCGGCGCCGATCGTGCCTGCGACGTGCGTGCCGTGTCGATCGGCAGACTGACTGTCGAACACAGTGTTGTCATCGTTTGCAAAGTCCCAGCCGTACACGTCATCGATGAACCCGTTGCCGTCATCGTCGATGCCGTTGCCAGGTATCTCGCCGGGATTTCGCCATATGTTGTTCGTAAGGTCCAGGTGGTCGACATCGATGCCAGTGTCGATCACCGCCACCAGCACCGACGATGCATCAGTGCGCACATCCCATGCCTCGGTCGCGCCGATATCGCATCCTGGTATGCCCTTTTCCCAGAAGACGCCCGGGTAGAAGTCTTGTCCATAGTTCCTCATGCCCCACAGGCGCCAGAAATGAGGGTCGTTCGGAATCACCGGCGCTTCAGGGTACCATAAGTAGTTAGGTTCCGCATACTCGATCAGCTTTCGGGCCCCGTATGTCATGATGGCCTCACCTACGTCCACGCCAGCCGGGATCCGCACCAGGAATATCTCGGAGTCCGGGCCGACATGGGCAGAGCCCACTATCTTGGCCCCGAGCTCCATGTTGAGGGCGCGGAACTCCTCGGTCGCCGCATCCATGCCAGATGCCATCCTCAACGTGGGCCTAAGTTTTACGATGATTTCGCCTTCGACATACTCCGGCGCCCGGCGCTCTCTGTCGACGCGAACGACCTCGTCCGGGCCCGGCATCGCTCTCGTAATGGGCGGCAGATCCGGCGCTGCGCTGACGTAGAAGCCTGCTAGGAGAATCGCGGAGAGCGCGAGTGCTCCAAGCACCACGATCAGCGCGGCACGCCTTCGAATTAGGATTCTCAACGTACTTACCCCCTTGTGTAGTTACGTACTTCCGCTTCAAAAAGACTCATCATGGCGTCGATCACAACACTGCAGAGCCTCTATCACCTCACCTCCACGCGCCGACTCTCAGCAGGACACGGGCGACGCCGTCATACACATGGGGATTTCGACAGGCTTGTACCATTTCCTCCCATAAATGTCGATACTAGGCCACAGAATACTATTGCGCTCTGCACAAATGCCCAAGAAGCACAACACGCAGTACGTAGTCGTTAGAACACGTGCGTACGCGCACCGGTGCGAGCATGATCGGACTAAAAAGGGGATTATGTCGAACCCAGACGAGGCGGGCATGTCATGGACCGTTGCTGCCGCATCTGTCGGGTTCGGGGAGTATGGTGTGTGGGTGTGGATGTCGGAGTGGGCGTGGGTGTGGGTGTGGGTGTGGGTGTCGGTGTGGGTGTGTGCGCTACACGTAGTTCAGGCCGGGCACGGGTAGTGGGACCTGAAGAGCAGAAAACAGCCATCGAATCAGTTCTGGCCCGGCCGGAGGCGGGCTCGGGGCCGTCCGGTGGGCGCCGAATCGTTCGCTCATGACGGGTTGAACACACTCGAGCAGAGCACGGTCGTCCAAAGACATCAAGGTATGGCCCAGAAGGCTCACACGTTGAGCTGTCAGGCCCACATGATGAAGCAAGGCCGCCATTTCGAGGTCGGACCCAGGCACGGTTATGGTGAGTGAGTCCGGGGCATACTCGGCGCACGCGTGCGCGATCATCTGCAGCACGCACCATCTGGCCCCGGCGAATTCGGCTACGTGCAGCCCTTTTGTGCCGTCGTCGGCTGTTCGGATCCGTACTACGGCATAGGCCAACCT